>MWWF01000070.1_pt1 | contig 17398 bp, 24 predicted proteins | sample 1047351 | NCBI WGS metagenome assembly MWWF01 (sample SAMN06349970, study PRJNA376086) | soil metagenome | isolation source: MGM-3 sample Antarctic (ecotone) soil | place: Antarctica
GCGATGAGCGACGTAAACGTTACCAATAATTTCTACGTGAGCGGTCATCACAACACCGTCACCGTTCACCAGGAGATGACACAAGAGAGCACAAAGGCGCTAGGGATGGTGCTTAAATTCCTGGTGACTATCTTACTTGCGCCTATCGCCATCCCCTTTCTATTGACTGTGAATGGCTACAGAATGCTTACCCACCCCGGCGAGCGGGAGGTGCAGCCGTGATCGTTGTTTTGATTATCGTTTTGCTGCTTATCCTGGCGTTGTCTATCGCAGCCGGCCAGCGTGCCAAGCCAGTTGATAGCCGCGAGCCTTATTTGAGAGATCGCAGCGGGCATGTATGGGCGCTACTCGTGGGGCCAGGCGTCAACCATGAGGATTACATTCATAGTGACGTACCCCATCAAAACCCAGCAGTCAGAGAGGAAACAAGATGGTTTTTTATCTTTCCTTACTCTGTTGAAGTTTCCTACTATCCCATCACCATCAACGGGCGCATATTGCCTGATTTAGAGGGCATACAGGCTCGTGTAGACGAAGGCCGGCGCCGTGGGTTAGATGTTGAACTTGTGACCCTTGATGCCACCCTTGAGCGCGAAGTCATCCGCCGGGAGAATGGCGAGCAGCTCGGGCGTGATGTGGATGCCGGCGACCTGGCTTACAAGTTGAACGGGAGGAAACGATGAGCAACTTAAAAATCGTTGAACGCGGACAAACTCGCTATGTGCCGCTGAATGACTCGCCCGCCGTGCGCCAGATGTCACAGCAAGAATCAAACATTCTACAACAGTATGCGGCGGGCCCGGTCATCATGGTCGAGCAGGCGCTCCAGGCCCAGGAGGGCGCAGACGAGCGCACCAGTGGCATAGACAGGAGCAGGGCTCTCCTGTTGCGTCTGGCCCCGCTTGCGGGCTTGTGGCTGATTCTAGGCGCCGTCTGTGCGGTTGTGTTGTGTTTTCTGGTTGAAGTTGATGCAACCTTTTCAGCGGTGGCCGGGCTAGTCCTGTTTGTGTTTTTGTCCTATAACAGCTACGCCGGCGCCGATGAGCGCGAGCGTTACGACAGCCGCAACGGGGTGGAACATCACCGGATTGACGTGGCGGAAAGCTTGACCTTGCGCAAATTAGATCACGAACAGGAATTAAAACGCCTGGCGCTGGAGGCCACACTCAAGCAATTAGAGGCGAGGGGCGATGATTACTGAACCAACCATCGACCGGGCGTTAAAGGTGCTCAACCATTTGCAACAGAACCTAGAGCAGGTACGCCGGGAGAATCGCCATTTGCGCGGCAAAGTTGCGGACAAACATCCCTATCACCGCAACACAACTGGGCGTATCTTGCGCCGGGCGCTAGACGATGCTATGGCGTTCTTGGTGTTACATGCCGATGGGTTCACTGTCTCACGGCGCTACGTATACGATTTGGGCATTAGCGAACGCCGTTATTCCTGGGCGTTGGGACTGCTGCGCGCCGCGCGCATCGTTGCGGCGCGTGGATCTGCATGGCGTGAACTGGACTTCTTGACCGCCGAAACGCGGCTGCATGTGGAATACGAAAGGCTAAAGGCGCAGCCTAATGCGCTTGAACTGCTTAGGTTGTACATGCCCAAAAGTATGCGGAATACCTACCAAGGCAAGCCGTGGTGATGTCAATTGGTGATGCGATGTGGTGACGGGATGCCTGGCAAAACGTCACCCACTTGAGAGGAAATTATGAATCTACATGATTACGCTGAAAAATTTTACGTGTCGAAAACAGCGACATATTAGCCACAAAAAAAAGGCCGGCTAGCATTGCGCCTAACCGGCCCCCGAACTAGGAGGAATTTTTTGCTTGAAAGACACGCTAATTGTAGCAGGCAAATGTGTCGCTTTTACCTTGCGGTTAGCTTGCAAGATGGCTAGAAAATAGGACTTACAAATGGCGGGCGGGGCAAGCTCTAGCGTTTCCAGATGCAGGGGAAACATGCTATAATAGGGCAATATAAAAAACAAACGCCACCAGTGGCCAGACAAGTCAGCAGGTAGCGTTTGTGTGATTAACTGAGTACGTAGTCTACCCCAACCCAATGCGGTTGTCAATCTACGCACACAGCCATAAGCACGCAAGCGCAACCGTTCGCCCGGTAGTATGCCGGCATGGTTGCGCTTTTTTGTTTAAGGAGAATAGAGACAATGAAACCTAACGCAAGCGACCATCCACACAAATGTATTATCGATCCAGAATGTGATCAGTGCGGGCAGATGATCACCGATCACAAAAAAATTCGCGTCTGGGTAAACCAGATACAAGAGATGACACTAATGACTGGTACGCAGCGGTGGATCGAACTAGCGGTGTACTGCCCGGATTGTTTTGTCGGCATCACCAATATTGCGGATCGAAAGATTTTTTATAGCGATGAAACACCGGACTAACACACGCACCACCCGACCGGCGCACATTGTCCCCATCCGCAATAAAAGCGATTAGCTGATAACAATATCATTACGCTGCGAGTAACAGGTAGGACGCACCAGCGGTACACAACAAAATAGGAGGGCAGGATGGCAGAGCAAAACGTGGGAATCGAAGAACCAGCAAGAACCACAACAATTCTTACGATTCCACGAATGACGCTAGACCTGTTTGAGTTCTGGTTTAATCACGACATTTTTGAGATTGGGCGTAACATTCATATCTCACTTCCCATTATAGAAGCGGGTATAGATAAGTGGGCCCCTTACGTGCGGGTCAGATTCATTCGATGGTCGGCTGATGACCCTAAACATTTTAATCGCACAACAATTATATCCTGGGCGCAAATCCACACCGATGAGATCCGCGTAGAAATCAAGAGCGAAGGGGAGCTGCTAGGTAATATCAAATTCTGGCTTGCCCACCGGTTAGAGGTCACAGAGATGCTCGAAGGGGAGGCAACACTCAATTATGTACCTGAGCAGAAATTGACACCCACCGAAACGAAGGTTGCCAGTTACTTAGCCGAAAAACTTTCTTACGAACAAATAGCTGTTCGTTTGGGAGGAAAAAGTCTAGCAGCCGCAAAAAAGCACGCTCAAAATTTAGCCAAGAAATGGCATACCAGACAGGTCATTGAAGTCTTATGGGATGAGGCAATAAAGCGCGGGTATGGTACACCACAGTAGATACTATCCAGATAGTATCTACTGGATACCATTTTGGAGTCAAAAACTCGCCAGATACCTATCTACTTTATCTGGTAGATACCATTTGTTACTATAGACAAATGCAAGAAATAGCAGTATACTGTATACATGCTGAACAATAGATTACGAGATACTTAGAGTGGAGGTTTACCAGTGACAACTATTTTACACGCCCGAATTGATGAAAAGCGGATTGCAAAAGTCGCACGGATTCAATCGCAAACGGGCTTGACTGTAAGTCAATTACTGCGAAGCCTGATTGATGCCGTAGAAGTCAAGCCGGCTGAAATCGCCGTGCGTCTATCCCAGAAAACAGAAATCGACACCACCCGGCAAGGTAACAGTGTCGATCTCTCTGCTTAAGACATTCAATTGTCTCGCAAAAAGTAAAGCCGTCTGAGCTATGGCAGGCGAAAGACGGCGAAACGATTGGCGGGACTCATATAAGGTTTACACTATGATCATAACAGAAATTTCTCATGACGTCAAGTACTATACGCAATCTGCCCCGGCAGCACCATGTATAAAGGTGCTGACCCTTCACCCCATCACCCATCGGCATATAAAAGCTTCCTGCACCGTTCAGGCCGGCGCACTCTCCTTCGACAACATTTTGATTGTGCGCAAACGCCACGAGCGTCCATTGGTGGCCATGCCCAAACAAGTAGCTGCGCTACTCACACCCGCGCTACAAGAGGCAATTAGACACGCCGTATTGGCCGCCTGGCGAAATGGCGGTGCAAGATGAGCAATACAGCATCCGTCCGAATGATGATGACAAGCTATATGGAAATGCGTTTGCGGGGGCTGGGCTACACCCAAGTACAGATTAACGCGATGAATTCTGACCGGGGGGCTGAAATTCTAGCCGAGTTTGACGATCCGGGCCCAGCGCCGGCGCAAAGCTTGGAATTTAGCCTCGATGATGTACCAGAACTCGATCCAGAGCCCACGCCGGCCCCGCTGCCACCGCTTAGCCGCCATGATGAGCTATCCTTGGCAGCGCTACGCTACGCAGCGCATGGCTTGTCCATTATCCCACTACATGAACCGCTGTTCGATAAAGATGGCAAGTGCATAGGCTGCACCTGTGAAGCCTACAAACGTAGTAAGAAGTATCGTGAATGGCTTCGCTCCAAAGGGTTAGAAAAGAAGTTCAACCCAAACTATACCTGTCGCACACCCGGTAAACACCCGCGCCTGTCGGATTGGGAAACCAAAGCCACCAGAGAGCCAGCACAGGTCGTGGCGTGGTGGGAGAAGTGGCCCACGGCTAACATTGGCGTTGCTGCCGGTAAATCGGGTCTACTCCTGTTTGACCAGGATAAATATAAGGATATTTTTGGCGATATCGGAGATCTGCTAACCCAAGAGGAACGCAAGACACCAACCGTCATATCGGGGCGTGGTGGTGAAAATCTAGTTTACCAAATGCCAGAAGGCGCAACTTACGGCAACGCAACCGGCGATTTACCTAAAGGCTTTGATATTCGCGGGCATGGCGGACAATTCCTTGTCTGGCCATCCATTCATCCCTGTAATAATCAATATGAGTGGGAAGAAAATTACAGTATTTTTGACTGTATACCCCGGCCCTTGCCCCAGGCTTTGCGGAAAATCCTAGATGCGGCCCAAGACAACGCAAACCAAGCCAATGCCGTTACCTTCACCACGCCCACCACTGACAAACCGGATCTGATTCGCTGGAAGATCGGCAAGGCCATTCGTGAGTTGATCCACACACCCCCACCCGTGGGCCAGCGCAGCGAAGCGGATTACTCGGTAGCTTTATCGCTCGTTTACGCCGGCGCAACAGATGATGATATTCTGGGCGTCTTTGAACACTACCCCATCGGTGCCCAGGGGAAGTTTGCCGAGGCTGGACGCGCATACTTGGCACTGACCATCGGTAAGGCGCGCTCCTTTGTCGATGCACACCCACGCCCCGATGTGGGCGCCACTATTGACAATCTACTGTTATGGGTGCGTACACACTCATTCGAGCAATTCACAGCGGCTTATCGTAGTGGTAAACACTACCTGACGGATTCTACAGATACAAAAATAGCTGATGCTATCCTCTGCGAAATGAAAGATAGACAGCGCTTGACGATCAACGTGGGCAAGAAGCGTTTGGGCAAGCTGGCCGGCGTTGGTTGCAACACAGCCTTGCGCGCTTTGACTCGTTTGCATGGTTGGTTATTCGACGTAACAGTGGATCCCCTGCATGGGGCACAGGTGGCGTTGTGCGCTGCCGGTCGTTTGCAGCAAATGGATCCCTTATTAGCCAGCGCATTTGTGTTTAAAAGGGATCCATCTAGTGCAAACGGCGCGCTGACACCTGAAATCAACGAATATTCACCCCGTAAAGCGGATGAGCCTTTCTTGGTTGGCACCTCACGTTTGATGCGTGAGCGCTTTGAAGCCATTGCGCAGGCGATGGATATCACAGTCAAACAGGCCAAAGCGCAAGATGAATTTACCTGGCCCGGCTTGGGTGAATCAAGTTTACGGGTGATTGATGCCTTGATTCGCTCCGGCGACATGACCGTAAAAGAGCTTGCCGAGGAAACCGGCAAGAAGATGAGTAGCATCCGGACGGCCGTCCGTAAATTGGTGCAGCATGGTGTATTGAACGCCACCCGCAGCAGTGTACTTGAGAGCTACACATATAGCTTGTGCGCTGACGTATGGGCCAAGATAGACGAAGTTGCGCCCACGTTGCGCAATTACACGAGCGCAGCGCAACGGGAAAATAGCCGGCTGAAAGATGCCCAGCGCTGGTGTGATCGTGGAATTGAGGAAGCGAAAAAGGCCCAAGATTCGCTGAAAGCGCAACGGCTAGAGGTGCGCAAGGCCAAATTAGCCAAGCAACGTATTCCCCATCTAGCCCGATTGCTAGCCGATAAGCAACTGTCACAGGATGAAATCAAGCGCATCGCCTATGAGCCTGGCGTCCCGTTCGGCCCACATCCGGCCATACAAGCCAAGATGGAGCGCTTACACGGGCAGGCCCGCATGGATCTCGCTGAAAGCCGGCACAAGGAGCAGTGGGAAACAGGTAAGCGCTTGGCGGATGCTATCGCAGAATTTAAAGCCACGAATACCCCTAAGCGCCAGTGGTATGACATGCTGACGTTTGCCGGCTTCACACCGAACGAAGCAAAGCGAGCGATTGCTTTAGGCGGTGCTGCATGATAATCACAGCCGACCATCTGTTGGACATCTGGCGCATCGAACCCACATTAGCCTATGGCGGTTTTGGCCAGGGCGACCGGGCGCAACTGGTGAACGCAATCAGTGAGGTGCAGCTCTGCTACGATTGGCTAGAACGTCAAGATATTGGTCAGCGAGTTACAGCGAATTCGCACGGTAGTTACTATTTGAAACATGCGGTTGAATTCAGCACAATGCGCAGATCCATGCTTGATTACACCTATGTGAGTAACGGCGCATTGTTGACGGCCGCGATTATCGCACACGTGCCCTACCAGCGCTGTGATCGCCGTAGTCCTAACGCTTTGGTGGCCGTGAAGGGCAGCCGGCGTAATCGTAAGTTACACGGGGCAAAAGCCGAGCATTCACCCAGCTATGCCGAGTATATGCCACTAGTAGCGCTGCCAGTGTTAGCCGATAAAGTAGGGATAGCATGAAACCACGCCCCGTTATTGCCACGCCCAGGCCACCGGCTATTGAGGTAGAGCCGGAATTGACGCCCATGCAGAAAGCGAAGCGCCGACGTTGGGCGCAAGTGGTGTGCAGTAGTGCGCAAAATGAAACGAGTCGCGCCATGGCGCGGCGACTATGTAAAAGCTGGTTTCCAGCAGGGTGTAACTGTCCGTTACAGGGTACTATCAATGTCCGTGAAAATTAATTAAAACAGGAGATTTAGACATGACCAACACATTGCAAGCACATCAAGCGGAGTTGGCAGCACTTCAAACGGAGCTGGCAAACCTCCCCGCTTTGCTTCAAGAAGCAGCCAAGCGGCGTGATGTTTCTGGCGTGAATGAACTTAAGCGGTGGATGGCCGAGCTGCCCCAGCATATTGAATCTGAAAAGATGGCAATAGTAGAGGCGGAAATCGCTGCGCTGGAAGAGCAAGCAAAGCCGTTATCCGAGAAGTATAAGACGGCTACACGAGCCGCAGAGCAGGCGCAACAAGCACGCCAACGGGCCATGGAAGCGTGCTCGATAGCTGAAAACCGCAGAGAAAACACGTGGGCAAAGTGGATGGTGAACCAGAAGGAGAAAGAGCAGTTGGAGCGGGAATTAAACATGATGCGTCATTTTCAGGATGCGCAATTGACCGGCGAACCGCTCAAGGTAACTGATGCCTTTTTCAGTGGTATGGCTTTCCGGCCAGCAGCTCCGACCGAGGTGCGCGGTGATCCGATGTGGTCAGAGCCATTCAAAGAGCAGCGCCAGGCAGAAAGTAAGCGAAGGTAAGGCAAGCGGGGCAAGCGAAAAAGTGTAGGACAACAAACAGGATGGCATGGAAAAGCCGGCGAAATGGGCGTGAATATTATTATCGTAGCCGGCGCAGCGGTGGCAAGGTTATCAGCGAATATGTTGGATCTGGCGTCTATGCCGAGTTTGCCGAGCAGCAGGCCGGCATAGAGCAAGCCCAGCGGGCAGCGCAGCGGCAGGCCTGGCAGGAAGTCAAACGGAGTGAAGAGTCCATCGACCGCCAGATAGACGACATCGGCGTCCAGCTGCAGGCGCTGGTTGAGGCAGTGCTACTTGTGTCCGGCTTTCACAAGCACCGGCGCCAGTGGAGAAAAACACGTGGTTGATAAAAAAGTAGTTGACAAATACACAATATACGACAAAGGGCTTTTCGATCTCGTTATCGCTGCCAACCGGGAGAAGCCGGCCAAAGCTGATATTGAGAAATTGAAGCTGGTTCTAGCGGATAATCCAAACATCGCCTTGGATCTGGGCGATTTGTCCATCCAGGCCGAGTTACAAATTATTGAGAACGCCATAACACAGCAAGGCATGGCTATCTGCACAACAAAATATTGCGCTGATATGCGTGACAAGCTGGGCTATAAAAACGCTAACGCCCTCGAGCGCCCGCTGATTGAGCATGTGGTGTTGTGCTGGCTGCGTCTCTATGTCACTGAATTACGCTATGAAGCCACGATGAAAGGCAACATAACATTGACGCAGGGCCGCTATTGGGAGGACCGCTTAAGCATCAACCAGAAGCGCTATCTCCGAGCGGTTGAAACGTTGGCCAGGGTGCGCCGGCTGAATATCAACGTGCAAATCAACCTGGCGCACCAACAGGTGATATCGCGGTAACCCACGGTGCAATAATAAGTAATAGAAAGGAAAATTATGAGTTTTACAGCAGAGGACAAACAGCGCATTATGAAAGCGCTGGACAATGGCAATTTGTATTTTACCGATAAAGCCTATGCAGTGGGCGGCCAAACCTTAACGCTTTCTACCTTGCATACTAAGACAAGTAATGTAGTGGATCTAGCGGAAATGATTCTCGCAGCGCTGCCGGCTAAGGAACGAAACGAAAAGAATCTGCGCAAACTGGTCGGAGCACCGGCAAAGCGCATGATTCCATTAGAAGCCTATCGTAGCTAATCCTGTTCACCCCTCGGGGTGGGTCTGTCCTTTCTTCCTCTCCTTGCGGCCCCCGGTACTGTCGATAGTACCGGGGCAAGGCAAGCGGTTGACAAAATGCGAAACTTACGGTATGATTACGCTTGTTCAAATTCCATTTGCAGCATTCCTTTCTGCAGCACAACGCCGGGGTACTCTAATGCCCTGGCGTTTGTGTGTCTATCTTAACTTGAAGAAGTTATATTAAGAGTCTTTTGGCTTTTACCCTTTCCCTATCCTCTGGTAAAAAGTCTCACCCCAAAAGTTATATCCAGAGTTTGCCCTATTATTCTGGATATAATGGGTGTTATATCAAGCGATTATATTAAGAGTACTACCGAAGAAAGAAACAATATTTAGTAGATGCTTCGTTATTAATTGATAACGAAGCTCTGTTTTTATTGCTGTTTGGCGTTTGACTTCATTTCATCTTGAGATTCGTTATCAATTGATAACGAATCAACTGATAAATCCTGTTGTCTTTTTCCGTTACTAGCTCGCCGGTCCTCTCTCTCATTTATGATCCGACTCAGGTGGGTATATTCTCGCCCGACATTGCCACCCTGCATCCGTGGGGTATACTGTGTCCATGTTAAAAAGTTAACGCGCGTTAACTTTTTAACATTAAATGCTACAATGATAGCCCTGCACCCGCGGGTTAACCTACTGTCAAATTATTGACAGTAGACGAAATGCCATGATAGCCCTGCACCCGCGGGTTAACCCCTATTCCGTAAGGCAATCTACTACTAAAGTACACCAAAACAAGTCCCACCAAATTCGCGAGGAATCCGAAAGCTATTTTTCCTCTCTCGTGTACGGGACGCACTACAATCGATTTTGCGCTCCAAAAATGGGCTAGGCGATGTAGATGACCTTGGAATGGGAAAATCGATTGTAGCGAGCCGTGCTTGTGTGTAAGCTCTGATAATTTAAGATTGTCAGTACTGATACGTTATTTACACCAAAACAGGGGGCAACATGACCAACGCAATTATCGTAAAATCAACCGTAACCGAGGCTGGACTAGTGGCAAACCATCACGCAACCCACAACCTATTTGACGATTATCAAATCCGCAAAAGCCGCAACACCCTGCGCGCTCAGTACGCCGATCTATGCACCTTCGCAGAATATTTGTGCGCGGCTGGGGTGGATATTTGCCCGACCGGGGACGAACTACAAAACCATCCAGACGCATGGCGAGGGGCTACGTGGGGGCTGGTGCAGGGGTTTGTCGCCTGGATGCTGACAAAGGGTCTGGCCGTCACCACGGTCAACCACAAGCTTTCTACAGTCAAATCCTATGCTGAATTGGCCGCACGCGCTGGCGTTATTCATAGCAATGAGTTGCCCCTGATCAACGGTGTAAACGGGTTTGCCAAGAAAGAATTTAACCGCGTAGACGAAAAGCGCGCGACAACGCGTACAAGTGTAAAGAAAGCACATTCAACGGTGTTACGACCGGCGCTTGTGCAAGACCTAAAAACCCAACCTAGCACCCCCCAGGGGCTTAGGGTTTGCGCTTTCATGTGTTTGCTGCTCGATCATGGGTTGCGTGCTGAAGAAGTGAGCGAACTGAAGGTAACAGACATTGATCCGAAAGCTGGAATCTTACGGGTTTATCGCTCCAAAATACAGAAAGCGCAAACCCACCGGATTTAACAGACGGTCAACACAATTCGCCAGCGCTGGTAGTGGCACTAGATAACCATGAAAGGCGCTTAGAGGCTTTAGAGCGTTCTAAAGAACCTTCATTCATACTTGGGATCGGCTTGGGTGCAATCGGTATGGGCATTTTATTTTTGTTACTAAACCCAAGTTGTGACCCTACACGTCAAAATGGCTGATTTCGTGGACAATAAGCTGATTTTGAGGCAAAATCAAGCAGTTATCCGAAAAAAAGCTCAAATTATACTCAAAAATATCGCTGCTATCACGAAAAGACTGAAGGTCACAACTTGGGTTACTAATCGGGCTGGCGTTACTATATGCCAATTATTGATTTTTATTGAAAGGAATAATTTTGGTAGCCATTTTGCTAAAACTCCTTTTCGCTTCAGAAATCAACGACAAACTATTTATAGGTTCTATTAGCTGTGACTTTCCGAACAACAAAAAATTATAGGTATTCGGTCTAGAGGTAGCTTTATTTGTAAAATATAGCCGACATGATAAACTTTCACTGAGTTTACAATCTGCGAAGGAAAGAATTTGACTCTGGAGGCTCACCATGACACGTAAACGCTTTGTTTGGATCGTCTGCTTGCTGATTACCATCACTACACTAGGAACCTATGCGTTTACTGCTGCCGTGCCATCAGCAAACGCATATGCTGCACAGCAAAGAAAAACAAGACCATTGACCATTGCAGAGTATACCTTACTAAATCAACCGAAGCCGCTCTGGTTGGTAGGGATAGACTTGTCTCAAACTAATCTTTCAGGCATTAGATTTCAGGGAGCCAACCTTACAGGTGCGAACCTTGCACTGGCTGATATTAGATATGCTGACCTTCAGGGGGTCAACTTTTCAGACGCCGATCTTACGGCTGCCAGCTTTTTAGACTGTGTTTGAAAAGTTAAATTACCAGGCGATTAAGGTCAAAGGAAAAGCAAAGGACTGTCTGCAAGGCGTTGAAGCATCAGTCGAATCATGGCAGTGTAGATAAAAGCAACGGAGGAAGAAGCCTTGCGTTCGTAATCTTTGCTCAAACGACGGAAGTAACCTAACCAACCCAAGGTGCGTTCAACGACCCAACGTCTTGGAAGCAGGACAAAACCTTTTGCGGAATCGGGACGTTTGACAATTTCAACGATACAACCAAAATGGTCTTGCACCCAGGTCGCAAAATCAACCCCCTTGAAGCCGCCATCTGCCCAAATCAATTCGAGATGAGCGAGAATCTCGTCAGGTGTTTGCTGGAGCAAAAGTTCAGCTCCCTCTCTTTCAGTGGTCTTGGCCGAGGTCACGAAGACATTCAAGAGCCAACCAAGTGTGTCGACCAGCAGAAAGCGTTTGCGTCCTGTAACCAGTTTGGCTCCATCAAAGCCACGACCATTGGCATCTGCATTCATGGTTTTGACGCTCTGGCTATCCATGCTGCCAGCACTGGCTTCGGCTTCATGCTCTTCCAGTTCACGCACAGCTTCGCGTAAAGCGTCATTCATCCGTTGCCAGATGCCGTCCTTTTTCCAGGCTGCGAAATAGCCATAGACCGTTTGCCAGGGCAGAAAGTCATGCGAGAGCAAGCGCCAAGCACAGCCGCCGCGCACAACATAGAAAATTGCATTCAAAACTTCTCGCATGTCGGTATCGCGTGGGCGACCACCCGATTTCGCAGCAGGAATCAATGGTTCCAATATCAACAGTTCGACATCTTGAAGGTCGGTATCGTATTTTTCACGCATCATCGAGTTACTCCTTGGTTCACAGACGGATTCGTTTCTCCTGTAAACCAAGCTTTTCTTCTCGATTATGTAACCGTCATTCCTTTCTTTTACCTTTCAAAACACAGTCTTAGAAACTGATTTCACGGGTACCGCTTTTTTGGACACTAAACTTCAACAGGCCACCTTTTTTAACAACAAGTTTCAGGATGTCAAATTTTTAGCAGCCAATCTTCAGGGTGCCTTCCTTGAGCAAGCCGACCTTCAGGGTGTTAACTTTACGAACTCCAATCTTCAAGAAGCCGATCTTAAAGGAGCTGATCTTACAGGGGCCGATCTTGCAGGCGTTAATCTTACAGGGGCTGTATACAATACAAAAACAAAATGGCCGAGTAATTTTGATCCAGAGAAAGCAGGAACAATCTTACAAAAATGAATTTCTGACAATAATAAATATACTAATATGTAGTAAATAGCCAAGTTCTTTTTACACGCTCATTTTAATTTTTATTAAGCCTCTTTTTGTTTTTCGCCATCAGAAAAATGTTCTAGGACATCCTGCAGAAAATCAAAAAATGGGGATCTGATCCGCATTTCGATCCGCGATGTGGGATCGTGGATGTGCTCGCCACGGGGGATAGCCTCATCTCACACAAACACCACACGCACAGATGCTCCATAGGTCATATAAACCACACAGATGCTACACAGACCACGCGCACACATCAAGCCATCGTTATAAGCCATCCGCACGCATACGTGCTCTGTACGCCTCGCAGATGGGCTAAAAGCAACCGGCGACCAGGCGAATATAAGTTTGTAAAATAATCAGTGTAATATATATACTAACCCCTTAACGGAATGCTATGCTTGTGCGATAATAGATACTGACAATTATCAGAGCTATTGTCTTTTTCAGAGTAACACATTGTCACTCTGATTTTTGTACTGTTCTATACTTCTTACCCTTACCTATATTCGGTAATTCGTTCGGATGGTTGCGGGCGATACGGGCAGTTAGGTCTTTTACAGATGTACCCCTATCCTCTATTTTTTCAGTGTTATGATTATCACTCTGAAATACAGATGAGCGACTATCACCGCCATGCTCCCGCAACTTGATGGTAAATGTTATCAGCCGATAACATTTACCTGAATCCGCCATACAGCACAGCTAGTAGCAGCAGCAGCCCGAACAGCCCACAGGCCGCCAGGAAGCCCAGCGCCAGCCCTTGCACGTAATCTCGCTGGCTTTGCTTTGCGGCCTGCGTAGAGACTTCCACAGCCTCTACACGGCGCTGTAGCGTGTTTATGACATCTAGTGCCACTATCGCGGCTGGCGCCCCATCTGGCAAGCCTAGTGCGTCCCTGTACGGCTGTAGCGTGCCATCGTCGGCGCTCAATTGGGCCGCATTGTGTGTTGGTTGGGCCGGCGTTAGCACTTCACTTTCTGCAAAAGCCGTTTCACCAAGGCGATCCTTGATCTCGCCCTCTTTTAACCCTTCGCTCTTTAACCGCTTGATGTACTCTAGAATTGTTATGTCGTGCTCACTGAACCGGCGTTCAGGTTGCGCACCAGGCCGGGCGTTTTCACTAAGAAACGCACCGTAAATATCTGACCAGTTGCGGATTGTGTTAGCTGTTACATTGAGCCTAGATGCAGCCTGTTTAGTTGCGCATGTAGCTTGCATGGTGGGCCGGTCCTCGGTGGAGTCAATGGTTGATGCTCAATTGTGCCATAGTCAACGAGTTTTACACAAACAGTATTTTGGGGCTTGATGGCAAATAGGCAAAAAAATAGGGTGTGAAGCTTATGACCTCACACCCATTAACGCAGGATATTTATTTAGAAGAACAACCGGAGGATTCGCCGGGCCTTACATTTGGCTTTGTGGTATGCCCAGACGACAGGGTTATTGGTGCTCCATCCACACGAACATTGAAACTGCGCTGTGTTAGTCATTGTCTAATGCTCCTTACATCGCCACCCAAACCAACTTGATTCATGACAGGTTTCCCGCTGGCATTTGTTGCACCACATATAACAGACGCCGGCGTATATCTTGAACATTAAAATCTTCATTCATTCACCCGCCCGGTTTAACCGCCCACCGGGCGAAGGATGAATATTAGAACGCCATTTCTGGCACGTCTAAAAGCTCAAAATCAATGCTGTGCGTTTGGTTGCAGATCGGGCACAGCTTAGGCGCATTCTTGCGGTTCTTTAACTGGCGTTCTTCAGTGCGCCCGCCCGGCCAGGTGCGCACTAGCACCAGCTTGCTCCCGGCCTCTACAGCCACCTGGGGCAGTCGGGCGCCCTTACCGGCTCTGTGCTCGGCGATGCGGGCGGTTACATCGTTGGTAAAGCCAATGTAATGGCGAGCGTGCTTGTACGGGGGCGAGATATGCAGTAAGTAGATCATGGCTCACCACCCCCCTCTGTGCTCAAATTCACACAGGCCGGGGCGATCGCGCTCGATCTCTTCTAGCTGCTCAGCGGTCAAACGTGCAAACGGCGCTTCCCAATCACTATCTCGCAGCGCGTCCAGGTCGGCGTCCATCTGCTCTAGCTCGGTCAGGGGCACGGTGCGCAGCAGGGTCGTGGCATCAGTCTGTACCACGGTGAACATGGGCATTTGTGTATAGGTAGTCATGTGAGTTTTTCCTTTTGTGGGGTAGCTGGGGGATGGCTACCACTCACTTGACTACTTGCCAGTGCCGGCAAAGATTTCATTTGGCTGGACGTCGCTGTAACCGTGGGTATACAGCCAGAGCCAATGGCTCACATTCTGGTTGACCAACGCCTGGTTGACGATGTTGGCCGGCGTGGTGATATGCGTTGCGAACTGGCCCAGCTCGTTACGGACTGCGTGTTGCGAATTGCGTGGGGTTACTGTTACAATGTTCATTATTAGATCCTTTCTCGCAATTGGGTTTAATAAGGTGCCGGGCTACTTTCTAAGGGTGGGTCCGGCATTTTCGATGGTACTCGCTTCGATGTAATCTTCAATTAACTGTATTTTACCACAGTTTGATGTATTTTGTATCCCCCCAAAATGCTCAAATAACCTTAAATTTTTAGTCTTTTTTGTATTTATATCGTTTTGCCTGTTGACAGATACACTAAACCGTTGTAGAATCTAGACAGGCAAATAAAAACAAACGGAGGAGGTAAATGGTGAGGGCTAGAATAGATCGCTATAAAGTAAGGCAATTAATGAAGGGTCGATACGATAAGTTAGAAGATCTGGCGGCTGCCGCCCGTATTAGCCCAACAACGGTCAGCACAGGGACCGATAGTTATTCTTGGCGCTCATCTACATTAGATGCAATCGCCAATGCTCTTGGTTGCAGTCCATTAGACATTTTGACGGTCGATGAAGTTAACGTTTTGCATTCTCCAAAGCGCACTGACCAAGCTGCGCAGGCGGAACGTGTTCTTCAATATGACCAAGACTTTACAGCAATGCGCTCCGGCAACTATACAAACCTAGATTCCCTGTTGGCCGGTGTCAATGCAAATTCATCTCAGTAGACGCATTCTAACCGCTTGGCGAGCGTTGCCACCAGAGGCACGCCGTTTTATTGAATCACTCAGGGATAACTCCCGACCAACTGGCGCTATGAGAATTCCAGGGCGACCAAATTACTATGAAGAATTTATATCGGGCTACTGGATCGGGTGGAGTGTAGACGATTCAGCTAGTGAAACAATTGTTAGAGTAACAATTTTAGATTAGTTATGACGCGACAAAGGCCAGAGCTGAGAACTCTGACCCTTGTCTAACCACATAATCTGTGAACAGACCACAGAAACGGGCTAGCGCCATTCTAACATGCGCTTGCACCCTTTTGCACACCTGTTTACAGACAACTGTAAGCAGGTGTTTTTTATTTCCAGGGGAAAGCGTGTAAATGATGAAAGCGAAAGAAATTCTTGATGACCAGGTAATCCACGTCAAGCGTGGGCGCACGAACGGCTTAGGCTTTGAGCCGGCATTCAATTCTTACTTTGACTTCTATCTCAACAGTAAATACTTTGGCGAGCCTTTGCTCGAAATGGAAGATGTTACCCTACATCTCTACCTGCGCAAGAATCTTAACGACCACAACAAGGCTTGGAAGATGCCCACAATTCGCCAGATGATGGCCAAGTTTGGAATCAGCCAAAAGAAACTGATGGCCATGATCAAGCGCCTAGAACAGGCCCATTTGTTGGTTAAAGAATCCGGTATGAGAGTTGGGACCGTAAACGCCCGCAATAACTATATCCTTTCCGACCCTATCCCAACGCTGGAAGAGTTCCTAGAAGTGGCCGCAGAAGGCTTGTTTCGGTTGCCGTTGGTACCTGGCTTTGCAATAACGCCGGCGCCTATTCAGCCCATTGCTATTGAGCCACCATGTATTACTGAGCAATACATAGATGTATCACCCAGTAATACATACCCATGTATCACTGAGCAATACGATCAACAGACTTTAAATACTAAACAAACTTCAGGGAGAACAGTAGATACACGCTGGCAAGCCGTTTTAGATGATTTTGAAATTTCATTGCCGGCCAAAACCTTTGAACGGTTTGTTAGTGATTCCACCCTTCTAGAAATCGTAGACGGCGTGGCGGTAGTTGGTACACCCCAAGCTTACGCGCGTGACTGGATTGAAAACAGACTTTCCGACCGGCTGAAACGTGCGCTGGGGGTGGCGTCCGTGCGCTGCGTTGTTGTGGAACAGTAGATATGCTGCGAAGTGAGCCAGGGATTGCCGCCCCGGCCCACTTCTAACCAATACCCGTTGGGACTCGCAACGGGCAGGGCTATGCACAAGTATAGCCGATGCCCACCACCGGGAATCAATTAACCTTGTGGTGGGCATTATTTTTGCCCACCAATATCAGCCTATTGGAGGGCAAGATGAACAAGCGATTTGACGAAATAGGAATTGACGAAGCCGATGAGTTGCGCAGTTGGGAGAAGGAGACCGACGAGCCGTTACCCATGCCGGTTGACGAGATTATTGATTGGGAGGACCGCGGCTATATCGTTGACCTAACAACAGGCGAGGTTTTCCCAGACCCCGATCAGGTGCAGCGATGAGCGACGTAAACGTTACCAATAATTTCTACGTGAGCGGTCATCACAACACCGTCACCGTTCACCAGGAGATGACACAAGAGAGCACAAAGGCGCTAGGGATGGTGCTTAAATTCCTGGTGA
>MWWF01000071.1_pt1 | contig 17269 bp, 20 predicted proteins | sample 1047351 | NCBI WGS metagenome assembly MWWF01 (sample SAMN06349970, study PRJNA376086) | soil metagenome | isolation source: MGM-3 sample Antarctic (ecotone) soil | place: Antarctica
GGGCATAAGGATAATGCTACGTACTACGATGTGTGTTCCGGTACCACAGGCCATGCCGAAGCGGTAGAAGTAATTTTCGATCCTGCGCAAACATCGTATGAAGAACTGGCTAAGCTATTTTTTGAAACACATAATCCCGGGCAGAAAAACAGGCAGGGGCCGGATATTGGAACACAATACCGCTCTGCTATTTTTTATTTGAATGAAGAGCAAAAACAAGTTGCAGAAAAATTAATTCAAACCTTAAGAGATAAGGGGCATAGCGTAGTTACAGAAGTTACAAAAGCCGGCCCGTTTTGGAAAGCAGAGGACAAACACCAGCAGTATTATACCAATGGCGGCGGTAGCCCATATTGCCACCGGTACACAAAAAAATTCTAAAAAAGTTCCTTGCAATAATTACAGTCTTATACACCCTTGTAGTTTCTTCAATAGATTTGCTTCATGCGTTTGTACATTAAGAACATGGTTTGCAACCGTTGTATTACAGCCGTGAAAGCATTATTGGATGAAGTAAAACTTTCGTACACGGCAGTGCATTTAGGAGAAGTAGAAGTTGAAAAAGACCCTGCGCCAAAACAACTCGAAGCACTAAGAGAAAAACTATCTGTAGCTGGCTTTGAATTATTAGACGATACGAAAAAGAAACTCATTGAAAAAATAAAAACCATCATCATTAAACAAGTGCATTACGGAAAAGGCGATGAACGTTTCAACTTATCACACAACTTATCTTCCAGCCTGCATAAAGATTATTCTTACTTAAGCCATTTATTTTCCGAAGTAGAAGGAATTACTATTGAGAAATATCTCATTCTCCAAAAAATAGAAAAGGCCAAAGAGTTGCTGGTGTATGATGAGGCCAGCTTAAGCCAGATAGCATTTGATTTAGGCTATAGCAGCGTGGCGCACCTGTCTGCACAATTCAAAAAAATAACCGGGCTTACGCCTTCTCATTTTAAAAAACTTGGTGGCATTCGCCGCAAAACATTAGATGAAGTATAACCACAAAAAACTGTAAAACCTTTCTATAATAGTATAACAGTAGAGGTACATAGCAATGATAGCTTTGTGTTGTAAAATTGATTTTATGACACATACTTACAGCATAACCGGCATGACTTGCAACGGTTGTGTAGCCAAAGCAAAAAGTGAATTATTGAAGTTGGGCGATATAACAAATGCAGAAGTACAGTTAATAGCACCGCAGGCAACTATTACTATGCAGAAGCATATTCCGACTACTGTTTTGCAGACAGCATTAAATAAAGCAGGAACTTATTCCATTACCGAAGCTGATGGTGGAATGAAGGATGCCGCAGTTGTTGAAGAACAGCAATCCTGGCTGGTTACGTATAAGCCAATTCTTTTAGTATTTGCCTACATTACAGCCGTTACCTTTTTGATAGAAACAATTAATGGTGATCCTGGTTGGATGACCTGGATGCCAAACTTTATGGCCGGATTCTTTTTGTTGTTTTCGTTCTTTAAATTATTGGACCTGAAAGGTTTTGCAGAAAGCTATTCTACATATGATGTGATTGCCAAAAGATGGAATGGTTGGGGTTATGTTTATGCCTTTATTGAATTAGGATTGGGCGTTGCGTACCTGTTAAAATTTGATCCCTTAGGTACCAATGCAGCTACCTTTGTGGTAATGAGCATTAGCTTAGTGGGTGTGCTTCAGGCGGTGCTGAATAAAAGAAAAATTCAATGTGCTTGTTTAGGCGCTGTGTTTAATTTACCAATGAGCACCGTTACAATTATTGAAGACGCCCTGATGATTGGAATGAGTGGATTAATGTTCTTAACTATGATTTAATGACAAAAAAGATTTCCATAGCACAATTATTGATAAAACTTTTAAAGTCAGTGTTTGTTCATAAAAAGCAGTGCTGTAAATAACTTTAGTGCGCAAATGAAAAAGGTTTTTGCCACCATATTAGCTATCATTTATTTAGCAACTTCTTCGGGAGCAGCCATCATTACGCATTATTGCATGGGTAAAGTTGTTTCTGTGGATCTGGAACAAAAACAGAAATGCGGCAAATGTGGCATGAAGAATAAAAAAGGATGCTGCGAGGACAGGATAACTATCCTAAAAGTTCAGGAGGAACACCAGGTTGTTAGTAATCATTTTTTAGTACAGCCTGACTTTGTTATTGTAAATAATAGCTACAATTCTTATAGCGCTTCACTTTTACCAGTCGCTTCAGGCAATATTACACATAACAATTCACCACCGGGAACTTCCGGTGCTGAGCTTTGTATCCTTCATTCCGTTTTCAAAATTTAGAGTAGAATGATTGCATAGCGAACGGCTGTGCTCTTCCTGTTATTCATTCTTCACTCTAAAATAATATTTCATGAAAACGGCCTTCTTTTTAATAGCAACTCTGCTTACCATTTCACTTAATGCACAACAGGTAACAAAAGTTTCGTTACAAGCCAGCGGCTTAACCTGCAGCATGTGCAGCAACTCCATCAACAAATCGCTTAGGACAATAGATTTTGTACAAAAAGTAGAACCCAATGTTCAAACCTCCACGTTTGTAATAACCTTTAAGCCAGATGCAGCTGTTGACTTTGACCAGTTGAAAAAAAAGGTGGAAGATGCTGGCTTTTTTGTGTCAAATTTCATTGCTACCATAAATTTCAACAGCATTGAGGTAAAACCCAATGAACCTGTAAAGCTTGGCGATAAAACCTTTCATTTTGTAGGTATTAAAACCGGCTCCCTTAACGGGGAAATGCCTGTAAAAATTTTGAACAAAGGCTTTGTTTCCTCAAAAGAATTCAAGAAGAATTCTTTTACTTCTACTACCGGAGCAAAAATTTATTACGCAACAATTTAATTGCCGGGGCCTTGCTGTAAGGCAAGGCCTTTTTTAAACTACATCAAATGAAGTACAAACTCTTCATCGTATTTATCCTGGCGTCGTTAACAACTATGGCGCAGGAGTTATATGTTTTTACCGAACCAGCCAGCAACATGGCAGCAAAAAGTATAGGCCTTCGGTTGAATAATTATATCATGCCGGAAACCTATACTTCAAAAACAAATTATCATCTAATACCGGAGATAATGGTTGGTGTTTCAAAAAGGCTAATGGTTCATGGTGATGTTTTTTTCAGCAACCGGAACAAGGCATTATCGGCTGAAGGCGGCAGCGTATATGCCAAGTACCGCTTTTTAAGTCATGATGATGTACAGAAACATTTTCGGATGGCGGCTTATAGCCGGTATAGTTTTAATAACAGTGATATTCACCAGGAAGAAATAAATCTTTATGGCCATAACACAGGTTATGAGTTAGGTATCATCGCCACACAGCTTTTACATAAAGTCGCCATCTCAACAGGCCTGTCTTTTTTAAAAGCACTGGATAATGGCAGCGGTAATAAGTATCCATACAGCGGCAGCACAAAAGCAATTAACTACACGCTGTCTGTTGGGAAATTGCTGTTGCCGAAAGAATATAAAGACTATAAACAAACCAATGTAAACCTGATGCTGGAATTTTTAAATCAGTATAATCCTGGACCAAAAAGATATTATATAGATGTTGCTCCTTCGGTTCAATTCATTGTTAACAGTGTAGCCCGGATTGACCTGGGGTATAGGAAAGAATTGCGCAGCACATTGTACAGAACAGCACCTGATGGTTTGTTTGTACGGTTAGAGTATAACTTTTTCAATGTGTATTAGAGAATGGGGATATTGTAGTTGATGAGAAAGGATATACCTTCAATCTTTACATACAGACTTGTTTTATTTATTTTAGTAAATCACTTCTTTATCAATAAAACCAATTTTTATGACAGGGTATCACACATTTAAAACATGCATAGAAGCTTGCCTTAATTGCGCTGCTATTTGTAATCATTGCGCTTCGACATGCACACAAGAAGAAGATGTAAAAATGATGGCCCGCTGTATTCAGTTAGACATGGAATGTGCAGCGCTTTGTTATGCTTCAGCGCAGCTTATGAGTCTTGGCAGTGATTCTGCAAAACACATTTGCCATCATTGTGCTGAACTCTGCGAAGCCTGCGGTGCAGAATGTGGCAAACACACCCACAGCAAGCATTGCCAGGAATGTGCAGCTGCTTGTAAGAAGTGTGCTGAAGAATGCAGGAAAATGGCAGCATGAGAAATGTTTTGCAGTGGTAATGTTTTATACACCGCAATGCCGTTTATTCTTTTAACTCACTGAGCACATGAATTGGATTTGTGAGCACTTTATGTATATAGCAACCGTTAGCAATTTGCAATAACCGTTGCTTTTGTTCTATAGATAAATTTCCTGAGAGAGAAATGATTCGTTTAAAAAAACTTTCATTTTTGTCGCTGTCTCGTGTAAAGGTTACTTCGGTTTGTACACCTTCCAGCGGCCAGCCTTTTCTATCGGCATACATGCGAAGGGTAATACAAGTGCAGGTGCCTAAAGAAGCCGCTACTAAATCGGATGGAGAGAAGCCTTCATCACCTCCACCAGAATCTTTGGGTTCATCGGCTATGAGGGTATTGGTACCCGGGTAAGCAGGGTGCGATAGTGTTCCGTTGTAATGGTAGCAATAATCTTTGCCATGACTGCTAAGTATTAATAGTAACAAGATAACTTTTGTATGGTGCCGGCATTTCAACAATTTCATTCCATAAAATTCAACCTAACCGCACTTAAAACAGCAAGATAAAAGACACTTACAAAAACTGGCAAAAGTTATGGTAGCAGGAGGTTTTTTTCGCAAAAGTCCATCGCAGCTTTCTGCCGTGGCAAATAAATTCTGAAAGCATTTCTTACTATTTAGTGGTTACTATCGTTGTAAAACTTAATAAGGACTGCGTGTCAAGTCTTAACCGCTTTTATATTTCCTTACAAAGAGAGCAGGTTAAGTTAACCCAGAGTGACGAGGACTGCAACGGTTTTAAAAAATAAAATCCCGATTGATGATTTGGCGAGCTTACCCTGACATGATGAAGCTTTATCATGCAATTGAAAGTCTATCTGCTTTTACCCAAATGCACTATGGTTTTATTCACTACATCAGCCACTAACCCCGGTGCTTCAACTGGTAAAAGATGGCCTGCATTTTCTATTTCAATAAATTTTGCCTGCGGTAAATAACAACCGATCTCTTTCTGTAAAAATTGAGTAGGAAAATTAGGGTCCTTCTGACCACTGATAACCGTTACCGGAACCTGAATATTTTTTAGCTGCGGTGAGATGTCCTCCTTACTTCCTACATTGATCCAATCGCTCCATGCCATTTTATGAATGCGTAAATTATCTTCAATAATAGCATTAAATTCAATAGCAGTAAGTGGCTTTGCTAACAAACCTTTTGCTAATTTTTCTAATGCTTTTCTATCACCGTGTGCATCTAACAATTCCTTTCTCTTTGCATCATTTGCAGGTTCTGGTGTTGGCGGCGATGGCGCTACTAAAACTACTTGTTGAATAGTGGGTAATGACAAAGAAGCCAATTGCATTACTATTTTTCCACCCATTGAATGACCCACTAAAACATACTTTTTTATTTCAACCTTTTTTAATAACCCTGCTATTTTTTCTGCCACCCTTTCTACTGTTGCTGTTCCGGAAAGCGGCGCTGAAAAGCCAAACCCGGGCAGATCAATTGCAATGCAGCGAAATGTGACTTTCAATAATTCTATCACCTTTTTCCATGTACGTGATGAACCACCGAAATAATGCAGAAATACCAGCGTTATTTCGCCACTGCCTTCGTCAGTATAATACAAATCATCCTTCATTCAAAATTTGACATCATTCAATGGGGTTTTGCAAAACCCGATTCGGTTGTACTTTCTATTGCCAACTGCCAACTTCTCTATACCTCCACTTTTAATCTTGCTTCGCGGTCGGTAATTTCAAACAACTCCCCATGCGGTACAATCGTTATTTGTCCAAATTCTTCCAGCAACATGCGGTATGCCGCCGCTACCGGACGTGGATTCCGCTCCAGGTCATACAAACCACAGGCGTTTACATTGCCATTCTTTTTTGCAAGGCCCGTATCCCAGTCAATCTGGTCAATGAGGCTATACCAGGTAAAGCCCAGCACCGGCACACCATCAGCTCTCATGCGTAAAATATTTACCCACTGCTTCCAAAGCCAGGTGGGTGCCTGTGCTGCATCAAACGTATTGGTTTCGGTGTGCATTACCGGCTTTTTATACCGTTGGTAATACTCCCTTGTTATCTGGTACCAGCCCATTACATCTTCGGCTATTTCAATGTTACCATCCGGCTTTAAAATTTTTTCGTTACGGCCATAATAATCGTTACCCATTATTTGATAACCTGGTGGCTCACCGGCCATAAACCAATTGTATTCTTCACGAGTAAGGCCGTTATCCATCAAATAAATAAGCACGTCGGCATCGGGAGGGTAGGCATATAAAAGGTCAAGCGAGATAAGCCGCTGCTTGTTCATTAATTTAATTTCCGGCGATTGCTCTGCTTTAGCCTGGTGCATGTATTCGGCGGTTTCACTTTGTACAATAATTGCATCGGGCCTTTCCTGCGAAATTTTATGTGTTGCCAAAATGCTTGCAGCCACAAGGTGCTTCATAGCGGTTACAAATCCGCGATCCGATTTCAATTGCTCATTCCAGGCGCCATCTTTTGCACTCATTTTTGCCGATACGTAAATTTCATTTACAGGTGTATAGTAACGTACCCAGGGATAGCGCTTTGCCACCGCACGGGCATATTTTGCAAAGTGTACCGGGAACTCCGGGTTCTGAAAGTTGCCCAGCCAATCCGGTAATCCAAAATGCAGGAGATCAAGGATGGGCATGATCTTAAGCCGTTTCATTTCTTTCATGGCTTCGTCAGCAAAGGTCCAGTCGTAGCGGCCCGGACCTAAATGAATTTTATAATAAGGGAGTCCATAACGCAGCACTCTTAGTCCTAAATCTTTCACCAGCTTCAAATCTTTTTTCAGGTTTTTGTAGTGCCCACATTCTTCTAACTGGTCGCGGCGAATGGAACCGTTATTTATGGTTGGATAGGAACATTCGATCCCGGTGGCAAATAAAAAATTACCCGCGAAGCCATCAGGCAAACCCTGGCCTAAAGAACCGGTTGCACCGCCATGTTGGTCGCCGGCATAATTACTGTCGCCAAACTCTTTTTTTACGATGGAGAGAAATCCTTTTTTCATAATTGATTTTTCTTCTTATAATAATTTTTTGTTAACCGGCTTTATTGCTACTATGAAACGACATTGGCGACGCTCCGTTCAACAACATATCTTTTATCATCCAAACGTGTTCAAAACTTTAGCAGAAAACTTTTTCAACAATTGGCAATGAAGAAGGTAATAAGGTATGGCTTTCCTATTTTCCTTCTCTACTAAAGTTTCGAACAGCAATGCGTCTCCATAGGAGACCAATATCTGTAGAAAAAATCAATACGCCATTTGAACCGACTCCGTAGGAGTCGAATAACATTCGACTCCTACGGAGTCGGATGCATTTGTGATTTGTATCTTTCCTACAGATATTCAACTGCGCTGCAGTTGTTCAATAGAATTACTAAAAGTACAAGAGTGCGACGCCACTGAAGTTTCATAGATGTTCTATTGCCTGGTACATAATCCCTATCATCTTATTTACGATGAACAATCATTTTTTGTTCAATAAAAACAGCCGCAGTTCGCAACGACAAGGCCATAATAGTTAACGCCGGATTTGCACTCAATGCACTTGGAAAAACCGAGTTGTCGCAGATGTATAAATTCTGCACATCAAAGCTTTGTCCCTGGCTGTTAACGACGGCTTCTTTTGCATCGGCGCCCATGCGGCAAGTGCCAATGGTGTGGGCACTACGGTTGTAGGCCCATACGTTTTCCGCACCCGCAGCCTGCCATATTTTTCTCATCCATTTTTCACTGTGAGCTGTCAGTCTTTTTTCATTTTCACCAAACGAAAAATGAATGAGCGGCTTGTAGATTCCTCTTTCATCTTTTTCATTGGACAGCTTCATAAAATTTTCTTTGTAAGGCAAACAATCACCTAAAATATTTATACCTGCCGTATGATTGTAGCCACGCATACATTGCCTTAGTGCTTCGCCCCACAAGCCGCGGCCACGCACTACCTGCGTTGCATACGTTACCGGCATTACTCCAATAGACTGCAACAAATACCCACCGGCGAAATCAGCATCTGCCGCCCTGTGCATGTCTTCTGAAATCAATCCGCCGGGTATGCCTTTATATGGACGAATATCTTCTGTAAACTGTCCCCACAGCTGCAGGCCTGTATGTGCCATAAAATTTTTTCCAACCTGTCCGCTGCTGTTGGCAATGTTATTCAGCAATAACAAACGAGGTGTTTCAATAGCCCCTGCACATAAAAAAACATAGCGGCAGCCTTGTTTTTGTTCAAGGCCATTTTGTGTATAGATAACGGATGAAATTTCACCGCTGTTATCTATTTCAAAATGAGTAACAAAACTGTTTGCTCTTATTTCTGCACCATGATTGACAGCAAAAGGAATGTATGTAACATCCATGCTGCCCTTAGCGCCGGTGCTGCAGCCGGCCTGGCAAAAACCACGATTAGTGCAGGCTCCGCGCCAGCCTACACCTTGCTGAAAATAGGGTTTTGATAAGGCTGCATTGGGTGCGGGAGATGTTTGTAATCCAAGAGCATCGCAGCCTCGTTTCATTAATTGAGCTGCGCCATTTAGCGGAAGGTGGGGTAAGGGATATGATAAACGATGTTTAGCTCCCCAGGGATAGTCTTCAGGTCCCGATACACCAATAAAAGCCTCAGCTTCTTCATAATAAGGTTCCAGATCGTAGTAGCTGACAGGCCAGTTTTTTCCTACACCAAAATGGGAATACAATTCAAAATCATCGGGATGCGCACGGGGTACATAAGCCGTAAAATGAAGTGTAGAACCACCAACACCGATGCCGGAATTATTGTTGCCAAATTCAACAGGGTCGGCGCCGGCACTAATGCGTTCATCGGTCCAGAATAGTTTTGCCTGCGCTACTTCGTCGGTAATAAAATCTTTTGCAGGAGCCCAATGGTTACCTGCTTCCAACGCTACACATTTTAATCCGGCCTGAGCAAGCTTTGCTAACAGTGGCGCACCACCGGCGCCAGTACCAATCACAACTACATCAACCATTTCATTAATAGAAAAAGTTTGCATTGGTAATTTGTTTCCATGCAGATCAGGCGCAGTACCGGAAAATTTTTGTTGTGAAGTTTCAGGCTGCATCAGGCTTAGTTAATGGTTCAGGCTCGTGAGCTTCTAAATCATTCAAGCCTATATGTTCCCAACCTTTTGCATCGGCAAAAGCTACTTCACCAATTTCTTCTTTGGCTAATGGATGGCTGTAATAAAGTTGCGTAAGCAGTGCAAGCAATTCAGTAAAAAATAAATCTGCGGGTAAGTTTTGCCATATTGAAGCGTCAACTTTGTTTATTTGTATATCGGTTAAAATGGTTTGCTGTTGTGTTGCTGTAAGGTTCTGATAAAGTTGCCCGTAACGCTTTTGCGCTTCGTTTTCAATGCCTTTTATTCCTTGTATGATGGCTTTATAATCGGAGGGCATTGCCTCGTAGCGCCAACCTTTTCCTTTGCCGGTCATTAACATTTCTTCCAATAAAACAGGCAACGGAATTTTTTCAGTTCTGTCATTTTGCGGAAGTAAGCAATCGCATACAGCCCCGACTACTATATATGTTTCATCATCAAAAACGGGATTGGATAGTCTTACTTTTTTTTGCAAACGATTCATCAATACTTCACGTGTTTGTGAAGTAACCAGATCTGATTTCAATACTTCTTTTATATAGCCGGGTGGATAGAAATCGTTACGCATGCTTAATCGCTTGATAGTTTACCGCCGGTTACATCAATAAGGCTGCCGGTCATGAAGCTGCCATCATCAGAAGCCAACAAAATATAAGCCGGCGCCAATTCTTCGGGCTGGCCAGGCCGCTTCATGGCTACTTCATGGCCGAAGTTTTCTACTTCTTCAATAGGCATGGTGCCGGGAATATTAGGGGTCCAAACCGGGCCGGGAATAACACAGTTTACACGTATGCCCTTCTCACCAAGGTTCAGTGCCAGGGATTTTGTAAAGGAATGAATTGCGCCTTTTGTTGCAGAGTAATCAATTAAAATAGGGATGCCGGTTTTGCCTACAATGCTTCCGGTGTTGATGATAGAATCACCTTCGTGCAAATGCGGCAAGGCTGCCTGCGCCATAAAAAAATACGCAATGATGTTGGTGTCAAAGGTGCGGCGTAATTGTTCTTCGGTAATGTCTAAAAAATCTTTTTGTGCGGCCTGATAAGCAGCGTTGTTCACTAAAATATTCAGGCTTCCATATTCATCAACTGTTTTCCTGACGGCTTCATTACAAGCCTCTTTCGTACGAACATCGGCTTGTATAATAAGGCATTGACCGCCATACTTTTCGCAAAGTCTTTTTGTTTCTTCCGCATCATCGCTGTTCTCATTAAATACAATCGCCACCTTGCATCCTTCTTTGCAAAAGCCTATAGCAACAGAACGGCCAATGCCCGAATCAGCGCCGGTTATCAACGCCACTTTACCTTTTAATTTTCCTGCCGGTTTATAGTTATCTAATTCACTTTGAGGCTGCGGCTTTACATCTGATTGCTTTGCAGGATAAGGTAATTTCTGCCCTTTAAATTCGGTTGACTTTTGATAGTGCTTCATGTAATAAATATTCCTTTAATTAGTGAATCTGTTTTCCGCAGGACATAAACCAGGTTGGCAATTTTTTTAAAAGGTCAAGGGTTAAACATTTGGTCAGGATTGAAAATTATAAGAATGCAATAAGTGTTCCCGACGACAGAGGTATTATTTTCTTGCATTCCGTGAAGCACTAACATACAATGACAAATAACATTAAAAGGATAGGCAGGAAACGGCGATGAATTTTAATGTAGTAAAGATTTATTTCCGCTTATACCCCTGCAAAGAAATAGCTATTAGCGAATTTAGTTATCACGAAAGCCTAACGTTTGTATTCTAAAATAAGAATGGGATTACTTGTTTTATCCAAGGCTTAATAATTGACAGAAAGAGGCAGTAAGTACTAGCAATGACCCTATACGGATTCCAGGCATCACACGAACAATTTACACCGGGCAACTTGATTGAGCTTTCTAAGCTTGCAGAAGAAGCCGGATTCAAAGCCATTAATTCATCCGACCATTTTCACCCCTGGAGTGAACGGCAAGGGCAAAGCGGCTATGTGTATTCCTGGTTAGGTGCGGCCTTGCAGGCAACTACCATTCCGTGTGGTGTTGTTACGGCTCCGGGTCAGCGTCAGCATCCGGCCATTATAGCACAGGCCGCGGCTACGCTTGCCCAAATGTTTCCAAAACGTTTTTGGATGTCTCTCGGTAGCGGCGAGGCGCTCAATGAAAGAATAACAGGTGAAGGCTGGCCGTCCAAATCTATCCGTAATGAACGCTTGCTTCAAAGCTTCGGCATTATCAAGCGCCTGCTAAATGGTGAAACAGTAACGCATCATGGGTATGTAAACATTGAAGACGCAAAACTCTACACCCTGCCGGCATATCAGCCTTTGGTGTTAGGCGCTGCGCTTACTAAAGAAACAGCCGCATGGATGGGAGGCTGGGCGGATGGATTAATAACGGCACATAAACCGTTACCTGAATTAAAAGAAATAGTAGATGCTTTTAAGAAAGGTGGGGGAGAAGGCAAGCCAATTTATTTGCAGGTGCAGTTAGGTTATGGCACTAATGAAGAAAAGTTAGCGGCAGATGTTTTTCATCAATGGCGTACAAATGTTTTCCCCGGAAATGTGAAAGGGGAACTTTGGAAAGTAGAACAGTTTGATGCCTTAGGAAAGTTTGTGACCATTGAGGACATTAAAAAAAAGATCCTGGTTTCTTCCGATATTCAACAACACATTGACAGTTTGAAGGCGTATGCGGAAATCGGATTTGAAATGATCATTCTTCATAACGTAGCCCGCAACCAGGAGGAGTTTATAAAGGTGTTTGGAGAAAACGTTTTACCGAAGTTGTAAGTTGTTGTAAATGTATTAATACGGGTATTTATTTTTCCGAAGGATAAATTGGTAAGCTTTTTTTATCAGGCTTTGAACGGCTTTTGTCCCGCCACAAAAACACTTCTGCAGCTATCAACATGGCTGCCACAGGTGAAATAAAATAGATCCACAAATGTTCAAATTTGCCCGCAGCCAGGGCCGCCGCAGTTGACCGCGCAGGATTTAAACTCATTCCCGAAAAAGGCATTTCGACGATAATATAGGCTGCAATAAGAATCCCCGCAAACAAGGGTACTTTTTTCTCCCATTGTTTAGAAGTGGTTGCGACCAACACCATAAACATCATTAAAAATGAAATTATAAATTCGGCGATGAAAGCTGAAAGCGAAGTGTGTGGCGGCTGTGGCGCCGAGGCTCCATAATTTATTGGTGAATGTGCAAACCAATAACCAACCGTGTATTTTAAAATTTGTGCTGCCCCTATTGCACCTGTAAACTGGGCGATTGTATATAACACTGCATTTTTAAAACTTATTTTGTGCAAGCGAAAAAAAGTCCACGTAACAGCGGGATTAATATGGGCGCCGGAACGCTTGCCAAATAATTTTGTAATAATAAAAATATAAAAACCTAAAACAATTCCTAAAGGCACGCGGCGCAAAGTGGGATAGGCTTTCCAACTGCTTTGCATAACAGGTAACTCCGGATGTTCTAATAAAATCGTAAGCAGTCCGGCGCCAATAACAAATCCCGCCAGTCCGGCGGCTTCAGTAACACAAACCTGTATGTTGTTTTTTACATTCATCTGCAAAGCATCTTCTCTTAATAGTATATAAGAAAAATCAGACCGTGTGCTATACGGCTCATTTTAAATTAAAAACAACTTGGGCATTGGGCCAGGTGTCGCCTGAAAAGCAGCACCAGCAAAGATTCTTTACTCTACCTGCTTTGTTTAATATGGGTAAAGCAGGTATAAGTTGTTTGGAAGTTGACCCGTTTCATTTTTATTTTTACATCGGGAGGCCGTACATACCAATCTTTTACTTGTAACGGCGGTTCCTATCTATTCTAATGGTTGCTTCAACCGGTTGCCTGCCCTGAATTTTAATTAACCACAAAAAAAACACTATGAAAAAGTTTTTGGCAATTCTCAGAAAACTATTAGAGAACATGACCTATCCAATGCCATAAGTATTGCTTTTGAAATTCGTAAAAAAATTATCAATCCAATGCCATCCTGTAAATTCTTACTAATGCATACTGCTAATTGCTTTTTTGCTTTAGCTGAAGCATCAGTAAAAACAGATGGTTTAAAATATGAGTTATGCATTTATATATAAGTGAATTTTTTTTCCGTAAGAACAGAGTGGAGCAAACCTTTAAAAATCCTTTGAAGTACAAGTTGTATAACTTGCTTTTCACCGGCAGAATCAGCATGAAAGAATATTTAGCGGCACTACAGAATGTAAAGCCCGAAAGTAAAAACGAAGAGTAAAGAAGGAAGTATTTACGGCTTAGTTATATCGTTCTTTTTAGCAGGGGAGATGGGTAAGCCGGCTGCTTTGATTATAGCAGCTGGCCCAAACTGCGCTTTAATGCGGTCCACCGCTTTAAACAATTGTAGTTTTTCTGCTTCTTTATCAAATAAGTTCATCTGCAAGGTCATAGGTACAAGCTGGCTGAAACGCACACCCAGCAAACGGACTTTTTCTCCCTTGCGATAGAGCTTTGCAAAGAGGTCAATTACTTTTGCCAGCAACACATTATCCAATGCTGAATAAGAAATTACTTCCTGTTTGCTTACGGTAGTAAAATCAGCATAACGAACCTTTACTGTTACGCATCCGGTAAGCCGTTCTTCCTTGCGCAGGTCATGTGCATTCTTTTCAGTGAGCCTCACCAATTCGTTGTGTAAAAATGTTGCGTCTGCATAATCAGCGTCAAAAGTGTTTTCATGCGAAAATGATTTTTGTTCGCTGTAATGTTCTACTTCCGAATCGGAAATACCATAAGCTTTCTCCCGCAACTTAGCGCCCCATTTGCCAAAAACATGCTCTAATTGTTGCACGGATGTTTTGGCTAATTGCTCTATTGTATAAATGCCGATAGCATGTAATTGATGCTGCGTTTGTTTGCCTACCATCGGGATCTTTTCTACCCGCAGGGGCCAAAGGAATTCCGTTTCTTTTCCATGTTCAATCTCTAAAAACCCGTTAGGTTTGGCTTCGTTAGTAGCCATCTTGCTAACTAACTTATTTGCCGACAAACCATAAGAAATAGGCAGGCCCGTTTCTTTGATGATCTTCTCTCTTAATTCTTTTGTGTATTGACGCACACCAAAAAATTTATCCATTCCGGTAAGGTCAATATAGAATTCATCAACCGATGCTTTTTCATATAGAGGCACGGTATCGGCAATGATTTGCGTAACCATGCGGGAATATTTGCTGTAATCATTATAGCTTCCTTTTAAAAAAATAGCATGGGGACATAAACGTTTTGCAGCCATTGCAGGCATTGCGCTTTCAATGCCAAACTTGCGGGCTTCGTAACTGCAGGCGGCTACAATGCCGCGCTGGCCATCGCCTCCAACAATAACCGGCTTGCCTTTTAACGAAGGACTTTTTAAAAGTTCTACAGATACAAAAAAAGCATCTAAATCAAAATGAGCTATATAACGAAGAGGTGCTTGCACCCATCAAAAATAGTTTATGAATGACCTGAAAGCACCTGGCCCTGGTTAAAATGCCAGTCTTATTTATTCATTTATTCACTGTCTTTTGCGGTTTGTGCTATGAAATATCCAGGTATCAAATGCCGCCTGCATTGATCTTTTGTACAGCAGTAACAGTACCGTCTTTCTGTTGCAGGTATGCAATAACTTTTACATCGGCTGTGGTAAGGGCAGAAGGAATTTGTAATTGAACAGTACCATTTTTAGCTGAAACCGTTTTAAAGTCACGTACAATATTTATATGATGCAGTTTACGGCCACCGTTTTCGCCACGCTTTACATCGGTAATTGCTTCGGTTTGTACCAGCGCAATATGTAAAATCTCTCCTGATGCACTTTCTGTTTTATAATTTACGGTAACTGTTTTGCCAGCCAGGCCATCTGTGGTTAATTCTAATTTTTTATTGACTGCATTTTTTATTTCCGCAGAAGTTATAGATTGCAATTTTGTTTTGTCGGAACCAACAAATTCGTGCCTGCCATTAATTACAACCTGAGGTGTGTAAATGCTCGATAAATTAAATTGAGAGGCATAATCGCTTTGCCGTTGTGTGTAATCAGCTTGGCTAAATTCATCCGTCCATCCCAACCGGTTCCAATAATCCACATGAAAGGCCAATACATAAACATCATCGGGGTATTGTTTTGCTAATTCTTCAACGGCTCTGTCTGCCGCCGGGCAACTGGAGCAACCTTCCGAAGTAAATAATTCTACTAGGGCAAAACCGGGCTGTTTACTATTGCTTACATTACTCATAGGAAGCTGTTTATTATTGGTGCAAAATGCAGAAAAAAGAACTATGGAAATAATGAGTGCAAACGGAATGAATTTCTTTGCCATGACAGGTTAATTTGATTTTGGAAAAAGGTTGTTACAAGATAGTCCATTACTTAAAGCTGATGGGTTTATATAGCCATATACGATAACGATAAAAGCAGAAACTGTTAAAATTTTTTATGAATTACGAAGTTATCTTATAATCTAAGGGTATGGTTAATTACTGGTTCCGTTTGTTGGTAGTAAGCTGATTGATTTGTTGAGGATTGCTTATCTAAAATTAGTAATGTCCATAGCATTTATAAATTTCTATAGTATCATGCGTGATCTTATAAACTAAACGATGTTCATCATTAATTCTACGACTCCAATAGCCTTGCATGTTTTCCTTCAGCGCTTCTGGTTTACCAAGACCGGTGAAAGGATTTTTTTGAATATCGGAAATCAGGTCAAAAATTTTAAAAGCAAGTTGTTGTTTACCCGATTTAAAACGGTTCAATTCATCAATTGCATTTTGCGTAAACTGAACAATTCTCATGATGAGAAATTTTCTTTTAAATATTTTTCAAAAGTTTCCATTGTGAATGAAACGGTTCTGCCTTCTTCTTTATCCCTAATGGATTTGTTAAGTTGTGAGAAATATTCAGCAGGATCTTCTTCATATAAACCAGATGATGATTTTTCTTTTACATGGATAATGATTTCAAGACTGTCATTGTCTTGTATCAAATTCTTTATTTTCTCAAGTAAATCCATTTTTAATTCATCGGGCCGCACCCGAATTAATGTTTCCATAATAACACAATTTCTTCAAATTTAATTCTATATAGTGGAAAAGCAGTTAACGGCTTACAGTGGACTTAAGCACAATGTTGCTATTACTTTGCAATAAATTTATTTTAAGCTGGTTGCTGTATTTGAAACATCATCATTCCTTAACCTAATAACATTGGCTTACGTTGCTTTTTGTTTTATTGGCAGTGTAATAGTAAAGACCGATCCTTCATTCCTCTTGCCGGCGGCTGTTATAGTGCCTCCATGCCGCTCTACTATTTTACGGCAAAGCGATAGCCCCAGCCCCGTGCCTTCATACTTATCTTTTGAATTAAGACGGGCAAATGTGTTAAAGATCTTTTCTGCATGCACCTGGTCAAAGCCTATCCCATTGTCGGCAACTGTAATAACAACCATCTCCGCTCCGGGCCTCCTTTCTGTTTTTCCATCAACCCAAATCTTTGGCTGTACATCCCCACTTGAAAACTTGAGAGAGTTATTAATTAAATTATAAAATAACTGGTGAATTAAAACGGGTATGCCTTCAATCTGTGGCAGGTTGTTGCAGGTGATGACCGCTCCCTTTTGGCCAATTAAAATTTCCAGGTCATTTACAATATTTTGAAAGGTTTCCGTTAAGGCAATGGGTTCAAATCCCTGGTCTAAAGTGTTAATAGTAGAATAGGTAAGCACACCTTCAATCATGGCCAACATGCGGTCGGCGGCGGTTTGCACTTTATCTAAATAAAGCTTCCCTGTTTCGGTTAAGGTAGTTCCAAATTCATCTTCAAACCGGCTGCTGAATGTTTTTACTTTTCGTACCGGTTCTTTCAAATCATGGCTGGCAACGTGGGCAAACTGCTGCAGGTCTTCGTTGCTGCGTTCTAATTCTTTTGTTCTTTCTGCTACTAATTTTT
>MWWF01000072.1_pt1 | contig 17231 bp, 16 predicted proteins | sample 1047351 | NCBI WGS metagenome assembly MWWF01 (sample SAMN06349970, study PRJNA376086) | soil metagenome | isolation source: MGM-3 sample Antarctic (ecotone) soil | place: Antarctica
GTTTATAAAGGCGATATATTGGAGGTAATTGACATCTTCAGCCGGCTGGAAGCCTGGTACGCTATGGCTATGGCCGTAAAAACATTTGACCTTCACTTCCCCCAATTTGTTGAGCAGGATGAACCTTATTTTAAAGCAGAAGGCTTGTATCATGTACTATTGCAAACTCCCGTGGCTTATGATTTAGTGTTACAGCCAAACGAAAATTTTTTGTTTCTGACTGGTGCAAACATGGCGGGTAAAAGCACCATGATAAAAGCTGTTGGGTCAGCAGTTTTTTTAGCGCATTTAGGTATGGGTGTTCCGGCGAAAAGCCTGCAGTTAAGTTTGTTTGATGGGCTACTTTCTAACATCACAGTCACTGACAATATTGCGAGGGGCGAAAGCTATTTTTTTAATGAAGTGCAGCGAATTAAAAACACCGTCTTTAAAATAAATGACGGGAAAAAATGGCTGGTGCTGATTGATGAATTGTTTAAAGGCACCAACGTACAGGATGCCATGAAATGTTCTTCAACAGTGATTAAAGGGTTGATGAAAATTAAGAACTCACTTTTTATTTTATCTACCCATTTATACGAGATTGGCGAGGAGTTAAAGCCTTACCCAAACATCTCTTTTAAATATTTTGAAACCACTGTTACCGAAGATCAGTTGGCCTTTAGCTACCAGTTGAAAGAAGGCATTAGCAATGATAGAATTGGTTATGTGATTTTACGAAGAGAGAAAGTGGTGGAGATGCTGGAGAAGTTATAGAAACCCCCAACCCCTGAAGGGGAGTAAATTAAACACACAATTGAAAACAGTGATAAAAAAATTATTTGGAATCGTTGGCTTACTAATCTCAGTAACTGTCTCCTGTGCACAAAACATAGACGTTCTGCACTATAAATTTCTTCTCGAACTGAACGACAAAAACGACACAGTAAAGGGACTTGCGGTTATCACATTCGTTCATGGTGCAAATGATGGCTTGGTGTGCTTTGACCTGCATTCGGTAGGTAAAGAAGGTAAAGGGATGAAAGTGCACTCGGATTCCGGCGATTCTGATTTAAACCCACTAACATTCACTCAGACAGAGGACAAGGTTTCGGTTAATCTTCCGCATATTAAAAAAGGTGATACAATTACCCTGATGATTGCTTACAAAGGTATACCGAGCGATGGCCTCATCATCTCTAAAAACAAATACGGTTACAGAACTTTTTTTGCTGACAACTGGCCTAACCGTGCACACCATTGGATTCCATGTGTTGACAGGCCAGATGACAAAGCTTCATTCGAATTTATTGTGACGGCTCCTTCGTATTATGATGTCGTATCTAACGGTAGTAAGGTTGAAGAAATAGATTTAGGTAATGGAAAAAAAATTACCCGTTGGAAAGAAGACACCCCTCAGCCCACCAAAGTCATGGTGATAGGAGTTGCAAAGTTTGCAGTGAAAACTTTTAAGGACAGCCCAAAAAATATTCCTATCAGTGCCTGGGTATATCCGCAAGACAGCTCGAAAGGCTTTTATGATTATGCCTTAGCTCCTGAAATAGTTAAGTTCTTCTCATCTTACATAGCTCCCTATCCTTATAAAAAATTAGCCAACGTACAGTCAACAACCATCTTTGGCGGAATGGAAAATGCCTCTGCTATTTTTTATGCGGAGAACTCAGTAAAAGGCGATAGAAGTTCTGAAGATTTATTGGCGCATGAAATAGCGCATCAATGGTTTGGCGACATGGCATCTGAAAAATCCTTTGCACATCTTTGGTTAAGCGAAGGCTTCGCTACCTACTTTACAAATCTTTATTTGGAAAATAAATATGGTAGAGAAACACTCATTAAAAGATTAAAAAAAGACCGGCAAGAAGTTATTGTTTTTGCAAAAAAATCAACTCATGCGGTTGTAGATTCTACAAAAGATTTAATGTCGCTGCTCAATGTCAACAGCTATCAAAAAGGCGGTTGGGTGTTGCATATGCTGCGGACTGAAGTAGGCGATACGATTTTTCAAAAGATCATTCAAACCTATTACAACCAATACAAAGGTGGCAATGCAGACACAAAGGATTTTGAGGCTGTTGCAGAAAAAGTTTCAGGTAAAAATTTAGGATGGTTTTTTAATCAGTGGCTTTATCAGCCCCGCCTTCCGCAACTGAAAATACAATGGCAACATCAGAAGGGCAAACTCAATTTCACCATCCTTCAAGCACAAAAGGAATCGTATCAGTTTCCGTTAGAAGTTCAGGTAGTGAATAAGGATGGAAGCAGTGCCTTCGTTAAATTAAACATCCAAAAAAAGAAAGAAATTATTTCTGTACCTGCAATAAAGCAGCCTTCAAAAATTGTTATTGATCCAAATACGGATTTGTTATTTGAAGAGATGATTAAATAATGTACAACTACTTCATCAGCTCCGCACTTCCATAGCGATGATTAAATTGTTCGCAGTGAATTAATACATAGCGGTATTGCACAAAATCAGGTGTGCCGCTTATTTCATACACCTGGTTACCATTGGTAGATTTTAAATTACCTAAAGAAATATGATCAGATGGAGATTCTGCTTTAGAAAGATAAACTTTCAAATCCGGGCCGTTGTCCGATTTAAAATCCGAAAGTTTCAACACGTACTTATTACTATCTAAATAAATCTGGGCCTGGCCCGATACTTTTTGTCCGCCTTGCCCTTTAAAAATGCCGGTATAGCGTATCATTCCATTTTGAGACACCATTTCGTTAAGTGTGTCGGTTGGTGTTTTATTGCAAGCCGCGAGAGACAGTAAAATAATTGCTGCCAATAATGTAGGAAATCTTTTTGAGATAAGCATAAAAACAGTTTAGCAGTAAAAAATTATAGCTGTTCAAGTTACGAATATATCCCACGTACCGGATGTTCTAAACCTCACGAAACCATCACATTTATACTCTTTTTCTTATTCTAAGGCTCATTGCTTTTAAGAGCTACAAACTTAAATTATAACACACCTGTAAAAAAATATTCAACAATTTTCATGTTTGACCTATTCACCATTCACTTTCTTACACCAGCATCGTTACAGGGTTCTCTAAATATTTTTTAAATGTTTGAAGAAAACCCGCACCCACAGCGCCATCCACGCTTCTATGATCGCAGCTTAAAGTAATTTTCATGACGTTACTTACCCCAAAGTCATCACTTTTTTTCACAACCACTTCTTTAATCCGTCCTACAGCCATGATAGCACTATCAGGCGGATTAATGATGGCAGTAAATTCTTCAATATCCATCATACCTAAATTGGAAATAGTAAATGTATTACCGCTAAACTCCGGCGGTTGTAGCTTTTTATTTCTGGCCTTATCCGCTAACTCTTTTGTTTCGGTTGCTATCTGGCTTAAGGTTTTGCTGTCTGCAAATTTTATTACAGGAACAATCAGCCCATCTTCTATAGCCACTGCCACGCCAATATGAATGTGTTGGTATTGACGAATGAAATCTCCCATCCAGGAACTGTTTACTGCTGGATGTTTTCGCAGCGCCATGGAGGTGGCTTTTACAATCATGTCATTAAAAGAGATTTTTACATCACTTACCTCGTTCATTTGTACACGGGCAGCCATAGCATTGTCCATGTTTATTTCCATGGTCAGGTAAAAATGCGGCGCACTGAATTTGCTTTCACCCAAACGTTTAGCAATCACTTTACGCATTTGCGAAACGGCTGTGTCGGTATAACGTTCTTCGCCGGAGGTTGGTTGACTGGTTAACTGGTTGACTGGTTGTGCTCCGGTAGTCTGTTGCGGAACAAAATTATCTATATCAGTTTTTACAATTCTACCACCGTCTCCGGTACCCTGTACCTGCGAAATATCAATGCCTTTTTCCTGCGCTAATTTTTTAGCTAAAGGAGAAGCCTTAATACGGCCATCAGTATCTGTTTCGGGTTTCGGGTTTTGAATTTCGGGTTGGGCCGCCGATGCAGTCTGATTCGTTTGACCATTTTGACCCTCCTGACTTATTTGACTATTTTGAATTTGAACTTTTGACTCAGAACTCTGAACTGCACCCTGCCCTTTAGAAGCGGCTGCAATCGCAGCCACATCTACTTTTCCTTCTTCTCCTATAATGCAGAGTAAATCATTCACGGCAATCTTTTCACCTTCTTTTGCACCCTGATATAAGAGCTTTCCATTTTTATAGCTCTCTAATTCCATTGTGGCTTTATCGGTTTCAATATCAGCCAGCACATCACCTTTTTTTACATCATCCCCTACGTCTTTATTCCATCCTGCAATTACACCTTCGGTCATTGTATCGCTAAGCCGTGGCATAAGCACTACTTCTTCCATCTTGGTTATATCCAATGAAGAAGCTTGGGGTTTGGAAGTTTCGGGTTTCGGGTTCGAGGTTTGGGGTTGGGCCGCCTGACTACTTTGGCTCGTTTGACCCTTTTGACTTTCCTGACTGTTTTGACTTTGAACTTTTGACCCTGTGCTTTGAACTCCTTTACCGGCAAGTTGCTGCGCAATATCTTCACCCGGTGCGCCCACAATAGCCAGCAAATCATCTACCTGAATTTTTGCACCGTTATCGCCACCTATGTGCAGCAGTGTACCATCCTTGTAACTTTCTAATTCCATGATTGCTTTATCCGTTTCTATTTCCGCAAGTAGATCGCCTTTTTTTACAAGATCCCCTACTTTTTTATGCCATGTGGCAATAACGCCTTCTGTCATTGTATCGCTTAACCGGGGCATCAATATCACTTCAGCCATTGTGTTCTTTATTTAGAGTGCCGAAATTAAAGTAAAAGGAGGAAAAAAGGTTTGGGGTTTTGAGTTTGGAGTTTGGAGTTGTCGTGATGTTGTAAAAATTCTTTTTTTTGCTGGCAGGTTTTATATAATTACTTTTCTTTTTTTACCCGGCAATAGTATTTCATAGCATCGGCTCTTGCGTCGCACTCTTGTACGCTTTGTAAGTTTATTCAGCAACCTTGAAAATGTATTGAGCAACCCCAGAGGGGTTAAATATCTGTAGAAAGGTAATGAACATGAAAGCATCCGACTCCGTAGGAGTTGAATAACCAGCGATGATGTTCGACTCCTACGGAGTCGGGTTCGAATGGTCAACGATTCTTTTTCTACAGATATTGGTCTCCTACGGAGACAAAAGAAAAGATGATAGAAGATATACAAAACAATGGAGCGTCGCCACCATCGCTTCATAGTAGTACTACTGCTGGCTAACAAAAAATCCCTTGCCATTCAACAACTTTACATTTGTAAATCATGAAACGAATACTGCCTCTTATTTTTTTGTTCTTAGCCACAATCACGTATGCCCAACAAAAAGCTTTTCGCTTTGCCTTTATTTCCGATACACACATAGGTTCACCAAATGGCGGTGCAGAAGAAGATTTGCGCCGGACAGTAGCAGATATTAATAGCTTAAAGAATATAGACTTTGTTGTGCTTACCGGCGATATAACGGAATTGGGAAAGAATGAAGAACTGGCTCTCGCAAAAAGAATCCTGGATAGCCTGCATATTGTCTATTACATTATTCCCGGCAACCACGATACCGGCTGGAGTGAAAGCGGAGGCCTGAGTTTTACCCAAACATTTGGCGATGATAAATTTTATTTCAAACACAAAGGTGTGCATTTTATCGGCTGTGCATCGGGGCCGTATGTGCGTATGAGCGATGGTCATGTGCCACGCAGTGCAGTAAACTGGATGCAGTCTACTCTAGAAAAGATTGGCGATAAAGAACCACTCATTTTTTTAAATCACTATCCATTAGATAACGGCCTGGATAATTGGTACGAGATCATAGACCTGCTGAAGACAAAGAATACTATTTTGGCTTTATGCGGTCATGGCCATGCGAACCGGCTTGTAAAGGCAGAAGATATTCCAGCAGTAATGGGGCGCTCAAATCTTCGTGCAAAAGATGCTGAAGGTGGTTATAATCTGGTTGACGTTTCAAAGGACTCCATCCTTTTTACTTCAAGAAAACCCTTCAGCAAAATTGAAAACCTTTGGACATCGGTTGCGGTGCAAATGCAGCAATACGATAAGAGGAAAACCTTTGCCCGCCCCGACTTCTCCATCAATCAAAAATATCCGCAGGTAAAAGCAACATGGTTGTACCAGTCAGCAGCCAATATTATTTCCACGCCAGTTGTTTATAACGACCTTATTGTTTTTGGTAACCAGTCAGGTTTAGTAGAAGCCTTAGATACGCATACAGGAAAAAGAAAATGGACCTTTCAAACCGGCGGGCCAATTTTTTCTTCGCCTGCTGTGTTAAATGGTGACTTTGTTTTAGGCTCTGCCGACGGCAACGTTTATTGTATTACAGAAAATGGAAAACAGCGTTGGAAGTTCCAAACTGGTGCTCCTGTTTTAGGCTCCCCTTTGATTGACGGTGGTATAGTTTATATTGGTGGCAGCGATCATCATTTCAGGGCCATCAGTATTGAAAGCGGAAGGTTGATGTGGGAGTTAACAGATGTAAAAGGGCCTGTTGTCAGCAAGCCTGTTATCTATGATAGTAAGCTTCTTTTTGGCGCATGGGATACTTATTTATATGCGTACGATTTAGCCCAACATAAATTGTTATGGAAGTGGAGTAACGGCTCTTCTATAATCAATTACTCACCTGCTGCCTGCATACCTGTTGTCAGGGATAATGTTGTTTATGTAGCAGCGCCGGACAGATATTTATCAGCTATAGATATAAACAATGGGCAAACGTTGTGGCGAACGAAGGAAGCCACAGTGCGGGAAAGCATTGGTATTTCAGAAGATGGAACATTGGTTTATGGAAAAACCATGCAGGATACCGTTGTAGCTTTTTATACTAATAAAACAAAACCTCAATTAGCGTGGAAGATGAACGTAGGCTATGGCTACGAACATGCACCCTCTATGTTGATTGAAAAAGAAAATGTTTTAATTTTTGGAACCCGCAATGGCGTTGTATATGCAATAGAGCCATCAACACAAAAAATGCTGTGGGCTTATAAAATTGACAACTCTATGGTAAACACAGTGAATGTTATCAACAGTAAACAAATTGTTGCTTCCACTATGGATGGAAAGGTGTGTTTACTACAAATAGAGTAGCCATTAGGGTTTGCAGTTAACAGTTGACAGTTTGCACCTTTACTGCTAACTGCAAACTGAATACTGCCAACTTTATTAGTTAGCTACGGCCTCGGTTCACTAACCAAAGTATCAATGCCACTACCAGAACAACAATAATAATGGCCGACCAAAATCCAGCTTTAAAAATACCACCTATTACTTCGCAGGAAGATAGCGTCATCATCAAAACAATTGCAGGCAATAAAAATGTTGAAAGCTTTTTCATAATCCTTTTTGCCTACTTATGCAAAAGCTTTGCCGCTTGTTTCAGTAAGCAGTATGCAGTACTCATTATGCAGTCAGAAACCCTACTGTCAACTGCCTACTACTTACTGCCAACTCTTTTTTTAGCTAACGCCATCTGTTAGAACGGTTCTGTCAATTTTAAGAATAAGGCCCTGCAATACTTTGCCCGGACCAGCCTCAGTAAATCTCTCAGCGCCATCTGAGATCATGGCTTGTACGCATTGCGTCCATCGTACAGCACCGGTTAATTGTTCTATGAGGTTTTGCTTAACCTCATCCCTGTCTATCACACCTTTTGCGGCAACATTTTGATAGACCGGGCAGGAAGGTGCATGAAAAGTAGTTGACTCAATAGCGTCTTGTAATTCTTCTTTGGCAGGTTCCATTAACGGCGAATGAAAAGCGCCGCCAACCGGTAAAATAAGTGCCCGCTTTGCACCCGCTTCCCTCAACTTTTCACAGGCTATTTCCACGCCTTTTATACTGCCGCTAATCACTAATTGCCCCGGACAATTATAGTTGGCAGGTACAACCACCTCGCCGCTTTCTTTTGAAACTTCAATACAGATTTCTTCTACTTTTTCATCTGCTAAACCCAATACGGCCGCCATGGTAGAAGGTGTCAGTTCGCAAGCTTTTTGCATAGCTTGTGCCCGCAGGCTTACAAGTTGTAAAGCACTTTCAAAACTCAATGTACCGTTTGCAACAAGTGCAGAAAATTCGCCGAGGGAATGACCGGCTACCATATCGGGGCGGGTAGCTTCGATACTTTTAAATGCAATAATAGAGTGCAGGAAAATGGCAGGCTGCGTGATTTTTGTTTGTCGCAAATCTTCTTCCGAACCGGTAAACATTACATCTGAAATGCGAAACCCAAGCAGCTCGTTGGCTTGTTCAAAAATGCGCTTGGCAAAAGAGTTTGTATCATAATATATTTTCCCCATTCCCGGAAATTGCGCCCCTTGCCCGGGAAATACAAATGCATTCTTCATAAGAGGCAAAAATAAGCTACTGTTACAAAAGACATTTAAATTTGAATAATCAACATGGGCTTCGATTTAACCATACAAGATTACCCGCATTATACTTATAAGGATTATGAATTATGGGAGGGAGATTGGGAATTGATTCGTGGTATTCCTTATGCGATGGCGCCGGCACATGTTTGGCAACATCAGAACTTTGGATCCACCTTTGTTCAACATTTTAAAAATTCACTTGACAAAAAGAAGGAATATGGCTGTAAGGTCTTATATGAATCAGACTGGATTGTTAGGGAGGATACCGTAGTGCGGCCTGATGTAATGATTGTTTGTGAACCTATTGCTGGAAATTTCGTAACTAATCCACCCTCATTAATTCTGGAGATACTCTCACCAGCTACAGTTTTGAAAGACCGCAATACAAAATTTAATTTGTACCAGGCTTATGGTGTACGTTTCTATCTGATTGCTGATATTGGGAAAAAGGTTGTTGAAGTTTTTGAACTAAAAAATAATCTTTATCAGGAGGTTAGTAATACAAAGTCCTTTCATCTTACTAAAGATTGCACAATAGAACTTTCCGTTCAGGATTTATTTTCCTAATCCAGGTCAGCAGAAATCAACTTTAAAAATTCGTTGCGGGTTATATGGTTGTTTAAAAATTCTCCATCAAATGCAGATGTAGTGGTAGAAGAATTTTGTTTTTGCACACCACGCATCATCATACACAAATGCTTGGCTTCAATTACTACGGCTATCCCTAATGGATTAAGGCTCTCTTTTATGGCAGCTAAAATCTGCGTGGTTAAACGCTCCTGCACCTGTAAACGCCTTGCAAACACATCTACCACCCGTGCTATTTTACTCAAGCCGGTAATGTAACCGTTTGGGATGTAGGCCACATGCGCCTTTCCGAAGAAAGGATGCAGGTGGTGCTCGCACATAGAATACAGCTCTATATTTTTTACAATCACCATTTCGCTAATATTTTCAGTGAACCTCGCCGCGTTTAAAATTGCTACTGCATCCTGGTTGTACCCTTGTGTATTAAATTGAAATGCCTTAGCAGCACGTTCAGGTGTTTTTAGCAAACCTTCTCTATCAATATCCTGTCCGGTTGATGCAATAATGGTCTTGTAACCGTTCGCTAATTGCTTCGTTACATCTTCGTCGTACGTTTCTTCTCTGTGATAAGCCATACTAATCTCGGATTTAGAGTTTCTGATTTCTGATTTCATCCAACCGGGTACTCTACATAGTTGCGGGGAGTTTCAAACAAACGAATGAAAAGATCATGTTGTTTATTAATATGCGGCCGCAATAAATTGTAAATAACAATGGATATGTTTTCTGCCGTAGGATTAAGCGTTTTAAATTCTTCTACATCCACATTTAAATTTCGATGATCAAATTTTTCCAGCACAACTTCATTGACTAAGTCAGATAACTTTTTTATATCCATTACATAGCCTGTTGCTTCATCCACTTCGCCCACCACTTTTATTTCCAACTCGTAATTATGTCCGTGGTAATTAGGCAAGCTGCACTTGCCAAACGTTGATGTGTTTTGCTCATCTGTCCAATCTTTCCGGTATAAACGATGGGCGGCATTAAAATGTTCACGCCGTACTATTGCTACTTTTTTATTCATACTTCCTGGGATAAAAACAAGGACAAAGGTAAAGGTTGGCATCGCACGGCAAATTCCCGAAATTTGCTTTATGCGGCTTCTTCTTTGTGCAGCTACGGAAATGGAAATCCTACCAACCATTAATTTTTTAAAAACCAGGAGGTTTTCAGTTGATGTTTTAATAACCGGGGTTGGGCTGCCGGCATCTATGTATGCATTAACCAAAAAAGTTTGTGTTGCCAGACCTGACTATATTTTACAGGCAGGCATTGCGGGCGGCATTAATACTTATTTGCAACTTGCGGAAGTTGTTGTAGTAGAAAGTGATACCATTGGGGATATAGGTGTGGAAGAAAAGGAAGGCTTTACATCAATTTTTGAAATGGGTTTTGTTGATAAGAATAGTTTTCCGTGGAATAACGGGAAGCTAACCAACAACACAAAAGAATATAGACAGGCTGGCCTTACCATTGTAGATGCAGTAACCGTGAATCAGGTATCTACTAACGGTGAAAGAATTGAATACTACCAAAAAAAACTGAACGCAAGTATAGAAAGTATGGAAGGTGCTGCACTTCATTTTGTAGGGTTGATGGAAGACATTCCACTTATGCAAATCCGGGCTATTTCAAATACAATTGGTGAACGGGATAAAACAAAATGGAGAATGCATGAAGCCATTACCAATTTAAATTATGAAGTACAACGACTGATCAAAAATTATTATTTAGTATGAACCTATCACTTGGCTTTTCGCCCTGCCCGAACGACACCTTTATTTTTGACGCTTTAGTAAATAAAAAAATAGATACTGAACGTTTCGATTTCGATGTGCATTTAGAAGATGTGCAAACGCTGAACACCTGGGCAGGCGAAGGAAGATTAGATATAACGAAACTGAGTTTCCCTGCTTTGTTTAACCAGGCAGAAAATTACGCCATATTAAATGCAGGCGCGGCTTTGGGCAAAGGTGTGGGTCCGCTGTTAATAGCAAAAAGTATGGTAAATGTGCCTGATATTGCGCATTGCAAAATTGCCATTCCGGGAGAAGCCACAACGGCTAATTTTTTATTGCGTTATGCTTTCCCCCAAATAAAATACTTAGTACCGATGTTGTTTTCTTCCATTGAAGATGCCGTGCTGAATGAAAAAGTTGATTTAGGAGTTATTATTCATGAAACCCGTTTTACTTATGAGCAAAAAGGATTGCATAAGGTGTGCGATTTAGGAGAAGTGTGGGAGCAAAGGCAACAAATACCGATACCTCTTGGGTGTATCGCCATCAAAAAAAATTTAGAAAAAGAAGTTCAAAAAAAAATTGAAGGCTTTATCCGAAAAAGTGTGGAATATGCATTTCAAAATTATCCCCGGATATCTGCGTATGTAAAAGAACATTCGCAAGCTATGGAGGAAGAAGTAATGAAAAAGCACATTGAATTGTATGTAAATGATTATACCATTGACTTAGGCGAAGGCGGGAAACAGGCAGTAGAAAAACTATTTGAGGTTTACACATTATCACATGGCACTGGCGGTTCATCAAGCCAATTATTCATTTAGTAAGAATTTAACAAGGCTTACAATGCACTTGTTTAAGTTCGTTGTTACAAATCAATGAACATGAGAAAACTACTTTTTTATTTTCTTACCTTGTTTATAGCTTTCAATGCTTTTTCGCAAAACAAAACTGATAAAATAAAACTTTTTTTGGATTGCAATACCCGTTGCGACTTTGATTACCTGAAAAGAGAAATTAACCTGGTAGATTTTACCCCTGACAATAAAATTGCCGACGTACATGTGCTAATTACTGAACAAGGCAACGGAGGTGGCGGGAGCCAATACCAGCTTATCTTTTTTGGACAAAATCAATTTAAAAATTTACAGGATACGCTCCGGTTTGCCACAGATGCAAACGCTACACAATTTATCAAAAGGGATTTGCTATCAAAATATATTCAACTTGGCTTAGCACCTTATGTTGCCAAAACAACGTATGCCCAATACGCTACAATTAATTTTAAACAATCAGAAGAAAGTAAAAAATCAGACACTACTGTAAAAACAAAAGATAAATGGAATTACTGGGTTTTTAATATAGGCGCCAATGGAAATTTAAATGGAGAAAAAGTTTATAAGGGAGCAAGCTACAGCGGCAATGTATCGGCTAATCGTATTACAGATAAAATAAAAGTCAGCTTTGAATTACGGGGAAGAAAAAACAAAACTACTTATACTATTGAAGACCCCACTGGAATAGATCCGCCCACTATATTTATCAACAACAACCATAATTTTAGTTTTACTCACCGGTTAGTAAAAAGTATTAATCAGCATTGGTCTTATGGTTATGACTTAAATCTTGTCAACAGCACTTTTTCAAATTATAAACTACAGTCAATAATTAACCCTGCTATTGAATATAATATTTTCCCTTATAGCGAATCTAATAATAAGCTTCTTACTATCCGTTATGGGATAGATGTACGTCACAATAAATATATAGACAGCACCTTGTATTTTAAAACAAAAGAAACCCTGATCGGACAAGGTTTAAATGTGGCACTTTCTTTTACACAAAAGTGGGGCAGCTCCTCAGTTGGGATAGATTATCACAATTACTTTTTTAATAACTGGAAATATTACAGTCTTGGTTTGAATGGTTCGGTTAACGTAAGAATAAGCGGGGGCTTATCTTTTAATGCAGGCGTTTTTGCAGGATTAACAAGAGACCAAATTTCTCTTTCAGGTAAAAATTCTACCCAGCAAGATATTTTGATAAGAAGACGGCAACTTGCCTCCAGCTATAACTACTTTACCTTTTTTGGAATTAACTACCGCTTTGGATCTAAACTAAACAACTTTGTAAACCCCAGTTTTGAAGGAGGTAACGGGGGCTTCTTTTTCTTTAATTAACCTTTGTTATTTTTTTAATAACCACAGTTATTTATTTCTTTACTACTGCTTTTTAACAACAGCTTTTTTGCATCTTTTGTAAGCGGTATGAAAAAGGCTTATCCGTTCATCGTCTTTATCTTGTAATTCAGAAAGAAGTCCTTCATGAAAAATCAAAAGGCATAGAAGGCAGGCCGGAAGAAAGTGCGGCAAAAAGTTCCACATTACTATGTAAGCGCAAAGAACCCCGAACCCAAAAGCAAAATTTTTTGAAGCAAATTTCTTCAACAAGCTTAGCTAAAAATAGTTGCTTTCACCGCATTGAAAATACAATGCGTATGCTTAAAAGAGTAGCGATACTTTTCATACTGCTCTACCCATCGAATAATTTGAATAGCATTTGTAAGAAAAATTTCATCTGCGCCGGCTAAATCTTGTTCTGTTGCTTTTTGCTGATGTAGAGAATATCCAAGTTTTTTAACTGTGTCAATAACTACACTCCGCATGATGCCTTTAATACAACCCTGGTCTAAAGAAGGGGTAATAACAACATCGTCTTTCACTAAAAAAATATTGGCTTTTGACGAATCGCAAATATTATTGTACGTATTTAAAACTAAGCTGTCGTCAAAATTATTTTCGGTCGCATATTTTGCCGCCATTATATAAGGCAGGTGATTAGCTGACTTGATACCAGAAAATTTATCAACCGCTTTACGGGCGTCAGAATAAAGCCCGATGGATAAACCTTCGGCTTCCCAATTATTTATTTCCTCAGAAAGCGGCATAGCTTCTATTACATAAGCGGCTTTGTTTTGGTCGGTGCGATAAACTGCCAACCGTACTCTTGCACTTTTGAGGCAATCGTTTTGCCTGCCTAATTTTAAAATTTGGACGTGCAGAATTTCTTCAGAAAAGGAATGGGCCGAATCTATTTGCACTACTTGTAAACTATGAAACAGACGTTCAAAATGAAGTTTCTTTAGGAGGACCTCACCCCTAAAAACTTTCATCGTTTCAAACAAACCATCACCCCATTTGAAACTCCGGTTTTGTGCAGTAAATAAAGAAGCGTCCGCCGGATAAAGATCCCCGTTGAAACAAACATTCATCCGTCAAAAGTGAAATAAAAAAGCCAACTGTAATAGCTGGCTGATAAATTTTTTGCAACGAAATTTAATCTTTTTAATCCTGCTCCACAATGCCTGCTTTAACAGCATACATAATTAACCCGGCTAATGATTTGGAACCTGTTTTTGTTTTTAATTTATCGCGGATGGCTTCTACGGTACGCGGACTTAAATCCACTGCACTGGCTATTTCCCTTGTGCTTTTTTCTTCGCACATTAATTTTAAGATAGTTATTTCTTTATCGTTCAATGATACATCCGGAACCTCTTGTTCTACCGGACGTTTCATACGCAAGCCATTCAGCAGTGCTTTGTTTGTAAGGTCATTAAAATAAAACTCTTGCTCGTAACAGGTCTTTATGGCCTGGTAAATCATTTCTGAATCAGAATCTTTTGTAAGATAAGAGTTAGCGCCTATCTCCATCATGCGTGTAATAACGGAATGGTCGTTGTGCATGGAAAGCATGATGACTTTTATATCAGGATAGAGCTTTTTTATTTCAGGCAAGGCTGTAAGACCATCCATGATAGGCATTTGAATATCTAATAAGATCACATCAGGGGTAAGATGTTTTAGCAAATTCAGCAGTTGCATTCCGTTTTCTGCCTCACCAATCATTTGTACTTCTTTACGAGTGGAAAGATATGTTTTAACACCGGCACGAAAAAGGGAATGATCATCAGCAATTACTACTTTAATAACGCCAGCGTCGAGATTCTTCATAAGATTAAATTATTGGTATTTGTACGTCCTTTAGAGGCCGCAAGTTGGCACAATCATTCTGTATTATAAACAGTATTACTACTGAATTTGTAAGTACAGAAAATACGGGCGGACTTATACTTTTTTTATGATTAAAATTTTGTTATTGAATCATTACGATAGGAGTAAATATACGATGCAAAATAGAAGCCTGGTTTGTTATTTAAGATGAACCCTCTTGTAATTTGTTAGTACTGAGTAGTTATGCTCTAGGCGCCTACCATTAACACTGCTTATAATTTACTGCGAATATTTTTCACATTGGGTGCTATTTCTTTCCTGGAAGCTTTCAGTCGTCGCAACGCACTTTTTTACAACAATGTATATAGTACTGTCGCCGAATTTGAAAGTTCTTTTTTTTGGTGTGCTGTAAAGGGCTTCTGTAGTAAGGCCGGCTTGTTGAAACATAGCTTCTAATTCGGCTAAGGTGAAAATGTAATCAATCCCGTTTATCACTTCTACCCTACCATCGTCCGCCACCACGGTATGTTCCGATTCGATCCGATGAGGGTTAAAAAGAAAGTTATAGCGCATCAGATATTTATAGGTATCAACATTTATCCACTCCCTTTCTTTAAAATGCTTAATGGCAATTTCCGCAATCATCCAGGAGTTAATAATAAGCACACCTTCGGGCAAAAGATGCGCAGCAATCTTTTTCAACAGGCTAATGGCATTCTCGCGGTCAAAGAAAGCAAAGCTGTTGCCCATGCAAATTGCAGCTTTATATTGGTGAGGAAAAGAAGTAGTTAGTGCAGACTCTTCAATGGTTTGCACAGGCAGGTTTTCAGCAGTCACTGTTACATCTATTTCTTTGATATAATCTTCTAAGTTATCAATAGCAGTAACAGGATACTCGCTTCGTGCCAGTGGCAGTGTGTGACGGCCGTAACCGCACATAAGGTCTAGCACGCAGTCACCATTTTGCAGGTTCGCAACATCCTCAATAAAATCGCACTCAGCTTCTGATAAACCGGGAGGAATTAATTTTTTCCAAACTTCTTTATATAATCCCTTAAAAAATATGTCGTTAATAGCAGATTTAAGGTTTGGGGGTTGAGGGTGGGAGGTGGGAATGTCTTTATTTATATAACTCTCTTTACTCATTGATTTTTCTGAGCTTTTTTCTTTGACCGGTCTGACTTTCCTGGCTTCTTTGGTTTATTCTAAAATCCTGTTGCGCATGGCATACATTACCAGCCCGGCAATTGTTTTAGCGCCAATTTTTTGTTTCATGTTTTGGCGGATGGTTTCTATTGTACGCGGACTTAAGAAAACATCTTTCGAAATTTCTTCTGTGGTCTTATCTTCTGCAATACATTTCAATATCTTCAATTCCTTTTCAGAAAATTTTACTGGAGTAGGGTAATACTGGCGTACATTTTTTTTATGCTGCAGCTTTAGTAAAACAGCTTTATTCACAAGGTCATTAAAATAAAAATCATCGTTCATGCAAGTAATGATTGCCTTGTAAATCTCATCTGGGTCGCTGGTCTTGGTCAAATAGGCATTGGCTCCCATCTCCATCATCTTTGTAATCATCTCCTGGTCATCGTACATGGTTAGCACAATAATCTTTATAGCTTCATATTCTTTTCTTATCAACCCAATAGCATTCATACCGTCTAATTCAGGCATGCGCAAGTCCATTAACAACACGTCTGGCTGCTTCATATTAATCTTGTGCATCAGGTCTTTGCCATCTTCGGCTTCCCATAAAAATTTTAGGTGTTCGCGGCCGCTGAGGGCCATTTTAATTCCATCACGGAATATTTTGTGGTCGTCGGCAATGGCCACTTTTATTTGTTGGGCAATCATGGTGGAAATTGGGTTTTTTAACTAAAGCAGTAATCGACAAATCTAAATCATTTTTTTTCGTAATTACAACTGGTGGTCATAATATTTTAAACTGTCAGAACGTATATCTTCCTGAAAAAATCCGACGAAGATAGCCGTAGTTCTACGAAAGGTCATTTGGTTAAACTCTTGTTTTTTTGCGTAAGTTGTGAATTAACATAACCGGCATTGACACCTTCAGGCAAACGTACTCTATGCTGTCTAGAATTTTTTTATCTCCATTAGGATTCGCTAATAGTTAAGCTCCTGCTCGCTTTAGTAAAATGGGCAGCTCGCTGAAAAACGTTAGGCTTTTATTTACACCGGTCTATTTATACCCGTAAAAATACGATTTGACTTGCGCATAATTACGTGTTTTTTTACTTGCAGATTATAGCTTTTATACGCAAACCCTTGCCAATAGTGATTATTATAAAAATGTATTATTTATATCTATTTAAAATCTCTTGTGAACAGAAAATTGCATGACGATATTTACATCAATAAAAACTTACTGAAGAAATTTCGAAAGATGTTTTCTTAAGTCCGCGTACAATAGAAACCATCCGCCAAAACATGAAACAAAAAATTGGCGCTAAAACAATTGCCGGGCTGGTAATGTA
>MWWF01000073.1_pt1 | contig 17164 bp, 17 predicted proteins | sample 1047351 | NCBI WGS metagenome assembly MWWF01 (sample SAMN06349970, study PRJNA376086) | soil metagenome | isolation source: MGM-3 sample Antarctic (ecotone) soil | place: Antarctica
CCTCTACACCACACCCTGAAATATTAATCTCGAACGATCTGGAAAATATCAACGAGTCGGACAAACTTTTCGCCAGGAAATTTGACTCTGCACATGATGAGGTAGTACTTGACCTGGTGGATGAGCATTGCTTACAATATCGGCTTTCCGGAACTGGTTAATAAAAGTGCTGACCACAAAAGATATTATTGTTGTTATTCCTGTGGGGCCAAACAGCTCCGTTGCCTTTGTAGTTGACACTATTGTGAGCTACCAGTTTTATGCAAGCGGCACCAGCCAGATTATAATCATGGACGACTCCCACCAGGGAATTGGGGAGAACATTGCAAAAGAATTGCCCGGCATAACAGTGTTGAAAACAAAAAAGAAAATGGGTGGCTGGGCAGGCTTGTATATCTCGCTTGCTGAAGCCTATAATTTTGCCTTGCAGCACTACACTTTTAAAGCCATACTAAAGCTGGACACAGACGCATTGGTAATAAATAAAGAACCGGAAAAAGAAGCCCTGACCCTATTTGAAAGGAATGAAAAGATTGGCATTGCTGGTCAGTACCCTAATGAATATGATGGTACACCCTGGGATATAGCCTGGCCAAAACAGCGTATTATCAATGCCACGCAAACCTGGAAATTTTTTGCCCGCCCTATTGCCCATTGGTTATTAAAAAAACAATATAGCGCTGCACTGCGCAATGGCTACCGTACAGGCGAAAGTGTATTTGGAGGCGCTTATTTCATGAGCTATGCACTTGTAAAAACATTGGCAGACAAAGGGCTTTTACCCAATAGAAGGTTTAAAGCCCTGAACCTTGGAGAAGACCATTTGTTTGCTATTTTAGCAACTGGAAACGGATTTTCATTAGGAAGCCTTTCCAATGAAAACCAACCATTTGCCTGTGCATGGAAAGGTTTGCCAGCTGCCGCGGAAAAAATGTATAAGGAAGGAAGAAAGCTTATCCATTCTGTAAAGAGTTTTGGGCAACTGGATGAAGCGGCAATACGTACGTTCTATCAAATGAAAAGAAAGGAAGAAAAAATTAACCAATCGCCATCGGAAACTGTCCTCGTAACCAGGGAGGTGACAAATGAATAAAAAAGTACTTCGCTGGAACTTTGTTTTTCAATATGGTTGGGTACTTACCAATGTAATTAACTCTATATTGCTGCTGCCATTTTACATTAAATATATTGATGTGAGCATCCTTGGTGTATGGCTGGCAAGCAGCAGCGTTTTGAACTGGATGACCATGATAGACCCGGGGATTGGAGAAGTACTGCAACAAAAAATTGCAGAACTAAAGGGGAAAAAACAAGAAAGTGAAATCGGCAAATCGATCGGCTCGGGCCTAATCTCCTCGGCACTAATTGTACTACTTGCAATTGCCGCGGGTATTGTATTTTATTTTTGCATCGGTATGGTTATTAATAAGGATATAAGCCAATATAAAAACCTGTCCATTGCGTTGTTCATCACTGTACTAGCTACGGGCCTATCACTGGTATCCTTTACACTTACAGGTATTAACCAGGGGCTCCACAATTCGGCACAAGTAGCGATATCGTCACTTTCAGCCAACTTTCTGTTTCTACTGGTAAATCTAGCTTTCCTGCTTTTGGGTTTTGGGGTAATGGCTATTGCTATTGGCAACCTTGCCCGTGCTCTTTTTATAAACATATACATTTTCGTATCAATGAAAAAGCTATTGCACAGGGAAAGCATTGCTATTCGTTTTAATCGCAGCCACTTCAAGGTATTCATCCGAATATTTTCATTTACATCTGCATCCAAAATTATATCCGGCCTGTCGTATAGCTTAGATATGGTAGTATTGGCAAGGTATATTGCACCAGGCATGATCACGATTTATGAAATTAATAAGCGCCCGCTAAACCTTACCAATACATTGGTTGGCAGGCATTCGGTGGCATTAATGCCGTTAATATCCCACGAAAAAGGAAAAGAAAATAATGAAGGTATCGTTCAATTAATCAACAAGCAATTCAGGTGGTATATGTATGGTGCATTGTTTATAGCCTTTATGTTTGCTATAACCTATTTCGATCTTATTTCGGCTTGGGTAGGAGAAGGCAAATATATTGGCAACAACATTTTATACCTGCTTGTCATTTACAATGTGGTTGGGCTTATTAGTTACTTTATGTCTAATGTTGGTTATGCATTGGGTGATATTAAGAAGAACAGTACATTCAATATCATCCGTAATATTTTTTACGGAGTTTTCATTGTACTGGCGGCCCGCTTTTATGGCATCATTGGTACTGTCGTAGTATCGCTTGCCATGTCGCTTTGTGTCGATCTCTTCTTCTTCGCCAACCGGGTATACAAGCTCGGCTATCTACAAATGCCTTTCATTAAAAAGATAGCAGGATCATGCCTCGTTATCATTTCGTGCTGTCTGTTGGCAGGTTGGTTACTTCATACGTTTGTTGTAGGCAATATTGCACCAGACATGTACATTTTTAAACTGTTTATTAGTGCTGGTGCATTCACCATATTTTATATAGTGTTGCTTTTATTAATCGACCAAAATCTACGCGTTCAATTAAGGTTGTTGAAGAACCGGTTTCTTCCAAGCCTTGCCTAAAGAATGTTTGAACTAAAATAATGTTATGCCAAAATTAGTTGTTATGCTACGGGTGAAGGATGGTATATCCTTTGTAAACGAGTGGCTTAATTGTATGGAAAAGCTTGCCGATGAAATAGTAGTACTGGACAACGGCTCTACTGACGGTACATATGAAGCTTTAAAAGCACATCCGAAAGTAGTTGATACTGTACGTACAGAAGGTTACAATGAGGGCCGTGATAAAAACCTTTTATACGCCAGGGTTCGTGTTAGAAAACCTGATTGGTGCTTATGGATTGATGTAGACGAAATATTTGAACCTGGATTTACGCGTGCCGAGGTGAACAGGCTGATGAATAGCCCTTTTATCAACAAGTACGGCTTTAGACGTTTTCATTTTACAGATATGGAACATTTTGCCGGTTCGTGGTTTAGATTAAACTATTCAGCAGGCCACGACCGGATATTATGGAGGGAAAATCCATCCGGCTATTTTCAAAATCTAATTCTCGACTCGCCCAATGTTAAAGGTATTAAAGGTTTGCAGTGGAACACCAATTACCGATTAAAACATCTCGGCTACATTAGCAAAGAACTTGTAGATAAAAAAGCTAACATATACCGCGCTTTACAAACGGCTAAAGAAGAAACCTTGCAGGAAATGTATATGCGTGGCGAGAAAAAAATAAAGTGGATCGATGACCGAAACGATATTCGTGTTCGGGGTTTGAATATTCTGTTGACTTTACTGCGGTTAAAAACAATTCCCGGAAGAGCATACAACAAATTGAAAAGTAAATTGGTGAAAATTCCGGTTGCTACAGAGTCAAAGCCACAGCCAGTTCGCTTAAATAAATCACAAGCAGTAGCGCACGATGAATTCAGTAGTTAAGATTTTCAACTATAACTTCTATGTAAAGGAGATAGTAATGGTATTTGCCACCTATCTTCTTATGGAGAATATTTTTTCGTGGCTATTTGTACCGGTATCAGTATTTGTGATTGGATACGAGAAAGTACTGAGTCTTTTTATTTATGCGTTCATGTTGTACTCGTACCTGAAACTTAAAAAAGATGAAAAAATATATGTAGCATTATTCTCTCTTTTTCTTCTCAAGCTTTTGTTTGAGTCGATGTTTATGTTTGGTGAGATTTTCAGGCAGTTTACTATGTACACCGTGTTGTACCCGGTTATTTTTGTAGTGTTTATTAAATACATCTGCCGTACTTACGATTTGGATCTGCTTGAATTTATTGCCAAGTTCTATTTATTTACCTACATCGTTTTCATGGTTATCTATGGACGAGGGTTTTCCCTTAGCCTGGAGGCTGTTGAAATGGATGATTACGGACCATTCTCTGGCGATGGTCGTGTTGTACATGCCCGCTCCGTGTTCATGATGATCATACCCTTTATGTGGTACCTGCACCAATATATTACGCAACGCAAAATGCTTTCGTTAGGCATTGTCCTGTTCTGTGCCACAGTAATTATTATGCACCAGCACAGGTCAGTATGGAGTAGCTGCCTTGTAGCTATTGGAGTATATAGCTTTATTAGCCTAAGAACAAACCTGGATCACCTTGGCCGATTTGCACGTTTGTTTATCGGTAGCATTTTAGGCATTGGCCTTATATATTTTTTTGTTTACAACATGGTGCCCCACCTGGTTGACTTTTTGGGCGACCGTTTTGGTGAAATATTTAATCCTTCCAAAGAAGGCAGCACAGGCAACTTTAGAATTGAGCAAAGAGATGTATACTTCAAATTATTTTTGGACAGGCCAATATTTGGCTGGACCTATGATGGGTTTGAAATGGATAACCCACTGGTAGACTGGTGGCCCAAAAATACCGGCCAGCACTTTCATGAAACGTATATGGAAATGCTTTTCTACCACGGAATTGTTGGCTTCTTTTTCAAATTCTCGTTTTTATTTTACCTGCTATGGCAGGTGTTTAGCAAAAAACTTACCGAACAAACTATCATATTACTTTCCGTGTGTATTGCCGGGCTGGTTTTTGCTTTCAATTATGTACTGCCACTTATATACTGGGGCCATGTAGGGTTGTGTCTGTACTATATAGAAAAAGACAAAGCCGGGTATGCTGAGAGGCTTGAAAACGAGGATCGCGAAAACAGGTGTTATAGCAGAAAAAGCGAACAACCCGGGCACTCCGAAGAAACAACAAAATATAACTTACATGCATAATATTTGTACATGGTTTTGCGCCGATGAAAAAGGGGAAGAGAGTTTATTTCCGCAAACAGGTCAACTGTCATCATCACCCTCGCATCAAAATATTTATTGGCGCTGTATCCTGTTATTTTTTATAACAAGCAAGCGTTTCAATAAAAAAGAGAAACACATTCTTTTTACCAACGTAAAACAATTGCCTGTGGTAGATGGCAGGTATATAAGCAGCCTGCTACACGAATTGGAAGTGGATGTAATTTTTACTGATTTCAAATACAAAACACCCAAAGGTTACTACGGTGCTTTTCAAAATCAGTTCTACGAATTTTCCATATTACAGCATATCGCTACCAACAATCAAAAAGCCGACGACCTGTATTTGATCTTGGATTCAGATTGTATTTTTCTACGGTCTGTTGAAGCACTTTTTAGCGCTGCTGCGCCAAAGGGTTTTATTTCTTTTGAGGATGAAGTAAAAGGAGACTATGTAATAAACGGGCTAAGTAGAAATGATATGAAAGGATTGTACGAAGAACTTTTACATTCAGAGATTGATGAACTTCCCTCCTATCACCTTGGCGAATTCTTATTGAGCAGTGTAAAAAACATCAGGCAATTTTATGCTGATTTTTCTACCCTTTGGCCAGTCCTCATAGAACGGTTTCACGCACAGAAAAAGAAATTTAATGAAGAAGCACATACCCTAAGTTTTCTATATTTCAAAAACGGTTTTAGGGCGCATCCCACTAACACATATATGCGGCGTATATGGACTAATCCATTGTTCTACCGCGATGTACGCCCTACTGATCTGCAATTGATGATTTGGCATTTACCGGCCGAAAAGACTTTTGGCATCTTTAGGCTATACCACCACTTTATGAATAACATACACAACTTTGGTTTTGACATGAGTGATGATAAATTCAGGCGGCTTGCGCAAAAAGAATTAGGCATACCTAATCTGCCGGTTGCTATGAAATTGAAATATTATACTGTAAGCTACTATCGTGCAATAGCCAAAAGGCTAAGAAAAGTGCCGGTGCTTGCACGCTTTTTTTAATTATGAACCAACTATTACCTACTACTATTGCAGTGCTGATTACGACCTACAATCGCAAGGAGAAAACCCTTGCTTGTTTGCAGCGTCTATCTACACAGCAGTTGCCGGAAGGCGTACAACTTAGCATACACATTACCGATGATGCTTCAAAAGATGGAACACCTGATGCTATACGTTCTCAATACCCCAAGGTGCATTTGCATGAGGGAACAGGTACGCTGTATTGGGCAGGCGGTATGCGCTTTACCTGGGCGCAGGCTTTGGCACACAAGCCCAACTATTACCTGCTGCTAAATGATGATACGATGCTGTACGATAGAGCAATAGCCTCCTTACTTACTACTGCCCACCAGGCAGGCGCAACAGCTATTTGCATTGGCAGTACTGTGGATGTAGAAACGGGAAAACAATCGTACGGTGGCAGCCGTATTACTGCTACGGGCAAGTGGAAGAGCACCATGGTGGAGGCTGGCAACGAAGCAACCACTTGTGACTTTGCAAATGCAAACATTATGCTGGTACCATCAGCAGTTGTTGATCGTATCGGAATATTGTATGATGGGTATACGCATAGCCTTGCTGATTACGACTATACGCTACAAGCAAAAAAAGCGGGCTTTGAAGTATTAATCGCTCCGGGCTTTTTGGGTGCCTGCAAAGACGACCATGGCAACAATTGGAAATCGCAAAAAAGCTCGTTGAAAGAAAGAATACAATACCTGAAAAGCCCTAAAGGTTTGGCCTACAGTGAATACCTGTTGTTTATCAAACGCCATTTTCCATCCTCTTACCCGGCAGCTTTCTGCAAGCTCTGGCTTAAAACATTTTTTCCCTTTTTGTGGGATGCGCTCAAACATAAACAAGCAGCTTAGTAGCTGCGAGTTAATATAACTTATATGAACAAAAAAACGATTATAGCAGTATTCTGCTACAAGCGGGCAGCTAAATTAAAGCGCTCAGTGGAAGCTTTGTTGCAGAATCCTGAATGTGCCAGCATGGATGTAGTTTTCTTTTGCGACGGGCCAAAAGGAGAAAACGATTATGACGGAGTGATGCACACAAGAGCATACATTGATAAGCTAACAGGCTTTAAAAATATATTCAAACACTATCGGGAGAAAAACCTAAGCACCGGACCAAACTTTAAGCTTGGTATTACCTGGTTGTGCGAAAACTATGATCAGTTTATAGTGGTAGAAGACGATTTGGTCGTAACACCGAACTACATTTCCTACTTGCTACAGGCGCTCGACTTTTATAGGAATGCTGCACCTGTTTTTTGTGTTACGGGCTTTTGTTTTCCTATAGATGTAAAGGATTACCAGTATGATACTATTGTTCATAAAAGGTTTTGCTCCTATGGTTGGGCAAGTTGGTCGAACAGGGTAAAACATGTACAATTTGATAAAGAAGCTTTGCAACAAATACTGGAGCAAAAAGACTTTACCAAACGCCTAAACAGTGAAGGGCAAGACCTTAGCCGCATGGTGGTAAAACAAATCAACGGTACCATATCTACCTGGGATATACAAATGCAGGTACACGTAGCCAACAACCAACTGCGGGTGGTGTATCCTGTAATTTCAAAAGGACACAACATTGGCTTTGATGAGGAGTCTACAAATACGTTTGGCGTTGACTACCTGAAGACTACACTAGACGATGGTACACAAAGTAGCTTCACCTTTTGCCCTGCAAATGAGGAGCACCCTGGCTTGCAAAAATTGTTGCGTAAGCCATACAGCCTGCCTGCGCTTGCTACAAGAAAGATTATGAATACAGTGATCAAATACACATCGAAACCAAAGGCTGCTGCCCCCGGCGTATAAGGATATCTTATGGATTAAATGGTTTGCTTTTAACCCCGGACAGTACCCAACATCTGCCGATCAAAAGTCACAAAAAGCTGCAAAAAAGAAGTATTGTATTTACGTTGACGCGTGTGCGTAAGAACAGATACTATTTAACGAAAGGATGTTAACAAGCTTTATTTCTGTTAGGTTCCAAACAATACCATGAAAATGAAATGGAATAATGGGTAAGGTTGCTCTCGTATTTGTTTTTAATCATCGGTATGATAAAAACATCGCGGTGTTGGAAGCAATCTATAAAGAGCGTTTTTCCAATATTTTTCACCTTGTACCTTTTTATGATGGTGATAAAGAAAATGTTATACCGGTTTATGGAAATTCTTACCATTTCCAGGGATACATGGCGCAGGGTTTCAGAGAATATTTCAGACAAGAATTTGAGCATTACCTATTTGTGGCTGATGACCTGATAATTAATCCTGCAATTTCTGAAAATAATTATAAGGAACATTTCCAATTAGGCGATGACACCTGCTTTATCCCCGAGATTTTTTCACTCCATCATTTTACCAATACCCACACTTTAAGATTTATTCTACTTGAAAGTGCATTAAATAAAGAAGAGAAATTGTACTGGTGGAGGGTAAAAGATATAGTGAAATACAGGCATATTAATGAAGGTGTGGAAAATGAAAAAGAAATGCCTTCCCGCAAAGAAGCAACAGAAAGGCTACAAAAGCACGGTTACACTGTAAAGCCCCTCTCCTTTCATGATATTTACGGATACCTGCCCGTTTCTTTAGAATCAAAAGAAAAACGCCAGCAGGTAATACGCTATCTCTACCGTTTAAATAAATATAACAAATCATTTTCGCTTGATTATCCTTTGGTTGCATCCTATTCCGACATCGTAATTGTCTCGAAGAAAGTAATTAAAAAGTTCTGTCATTACTGCGGTGTATTTGCTTCCAATCATTTGTTTGTTGAGTGTGCTATTCCAACTGCATTATTGCTGGCAAGCGAAAATGTAATAACCGAAAAGGACATTGATAAAAGAGGAAGTATATATTGGAATTACACCAATAGTGAAACAGCGGCGTATGAAAAAGAGATGGAAAAATACGAGTACTCATTACAAAAGTTAATGCAGCATTTTCCAGAAGACAAACTTTATATCCACCCGGTAAAACTTTCGAAATGGAAAACCCAGCTTCAATAAAAAAAGCAATTGTAATTACATCAATCTTTCAACCGACGGAAGCCGTACATGCATTTGCAGCAATGAAAGATTATACATTGATAGTAGCCGGAGACAAGAAAACACCTGCAGACTGGGCGTGTGAAAACGTGGATTATTTATCGGTAGAAAATCAGGAAGCAATTGGCCGGCATTTATACAAGTTGTTGCCTTATAATCACTATTGCCGAAAAATGATTGGGTATTTGCAAGCCATAGCTGGTGGGGCCGAATTTATTGTAGACACTGATGATGATAATATACCCAAAGCAGGGTGGAATTTTCCTGCCTTTGATGGTGCTTTTGATTATGTAGCAGGTGAGCAAGGATTTGTTAATGTGTACCAGCTTTACTCGTCTATGCACATTTGGCCACGTGGCTTACCGCTGGACCTGATTACAAAAGACTTTGCCCTGGAGCGTACAATCACAAAGAGTGAAGTAAAGGTTGGCATGTGGCAAGGATTGGCTGATGAAGACCCGGATGTGGATGCCATATATCGCCTTACCAGCGATACGCCATGCTACTTTAATGACCGTGAACCATTAGTACTTGGAAAGGGTACAATAAGTCCTTTCAATACCCAAAATACTATGGTACGGAAAGCATTTTTCCCTCTTATGTACCTTCCTACGTATGTAACGTTTCGGTTTACTGATATACTGCGCGGATATGTGGCACAACCAATTATGTGGTTGTATGATCATCATCTTGGCTTCACAAATGCCACTGTAGTTCAGAAACGAAACCCGCATAGCTACATGAAGGATTTTATTTCGGAATTACCCATGTATACGCATTGTTACGAGGTAATGAGTACTGTGGATGGTGCGGTAAGCAGCCGTGCCAGCCTGGAAGATAATTTATACAATGCCTATGAAGCGCTACGGAAGCAAAAAATAGTTGAAGACCGTGAAATGGATGTGCTTGCCGCCTGGCTTCTTGATAGTAAAACGATTGCCCCCAACTACGAACTGGATAAAGTACCGTTAAGCGTGCTTGACTAGCTTCTACTCTATACTCACTAAAAAACTAGGAAATGTGCTAACAAGCGCAAATCCTGTTATTGCCTTTTGCCCTACTTCCTGCCGTATTCCTTGCCAATTTATTGGTACCCTATTGATCACATAAATACAATGCTTTGGATAAGTTAAGTGTTTTAAGCACCGCTATTTCTATTGGCGGCTACCAGGACTTTTTAAAAAAAATTATAGCTGATGCAATGGAGCGTAAAAGCCAATATATCTGTGTGGCTAATGTGCACATGATTGTAGAAGCCCATAACGATCCCTCTTTTGCCAAAATACTTCAAAGTGCTAATTTGGTAACCCCGGATGGCATGCCTGTAACTTGGGCAATGAAGCTTTTATACGGTTTAAAGCAGGACAGGGTAGCCGGAATGGACCTGCTGCCAGACCTGTTAATCAGAGCTGCTGATGTTCACCTTCCTATATTCTTTTATGGTGGCACCCTTGAAATGCTAGACCAAACACGAAAGCATATGGCGGAGCATTTTCCCGGTGTAAATATTGCAGGAACGTATAGTCCACCTTTTAGAAAGCTAACTGCTGAAGAAGATGAAGATATCGTTCGCCAAATTAATGACTCAGGAGCCGGAATGGTGTTTGTAGCGCTGGGTTGCCCTAAACAGGAAAAATGGATGTCTTCAATGAAAGGTAGAATTCATGCAGAAATGATTGGTATAGGCGGCGCACTGCTTGTAATGATAGGTATGCAGAAAAGAGCCCCACGGTGGATGCAACAAAATGGACTGGAATGGTTATATAGGTTTAGCCAGGAGCCAAAAAGGTTGTTTAGACGATATGCCATTACCAATACCAAATTCATTTTCTTGCTTACAAAAGCAATTATAAAAAGAAAGAAATTCAAAACTGTAGAAGCCGCCTAATCAATTTTTTACAAAGCAAAATGAATGAATAACAAATTCCTGCGATCGCTGCAAATATTAAATGGCTGCTTAGACCTGATAGCGCTTAATGGATTATTTTTTTTGTGCCTGGTAATTTTTAGAGAATATAAAACGATAAGTAATGAGAAGGAATATTTGTACTTCGGTGCCATACTTAACATTATGTGGTTGGCTACTGTGCTTACCACTACTTTATATAATAAAAAACACATTCTCTCTTTCGAGCGTTTTACCAGGGAAACACTGCGTGCTTACGTTTACTTATTGCTTGGCCTGAGTATTTATCTCTTCTTTTTCAGGGTATTATCGCTTTCTCGTGGTTTCGTGGGTGTAGTGCTTGGTTTAATTTTCGTTGTATTACTCGTTAATCGTTTTTTTTATTTAGCCATATCCCATTACCTGCGTAGCAAAAATGAACTGATGAGCAAGGTGATGGTAATTGGTTACAACCATTTATCTAAAAAACTCGTAAATTATTTAGAAGAGGATGGTTTTAATAAAGAGGTCGTTGGTTACTGCGAAGAGTCTGACAATGTACAGGAACTATCCAGCTATCCAATTCTCAGCAATATTGATGGGGCAATAGCCATGTGTAAGCAGCATGGAATTACAGAAATATATTCCACGATAGCACCCGAGCAAAATCGTTCTATTTATAAATTGATACAAAGTGCCGACGAAAATTGTATTCGATTTAAAGTAGTACCCGATTTTAGCTTATTTGTGAACCAAAAAGTTCATGTGGATTTTTTAAAGGAAATCCCTGTGCTTATGTTGCGAAAAGAGCCCCTGGAGGATGTAAGCAGCCGATTCAAAAAAAGATTGTTTGATATTATTGTCAGTTCAATGATCATCATTTTTGTGTTGTCGTGGTTGGTACCATTATTGTCGCTACTTATCAAATTGGAATCGAAAGGGCCAGTGTTTTTTACCCAGGCACGTACCGGCAAGGATAAAAAAACATTTCTCTGTTTTAAATTTAGAAGCATGTTTGTAAATAAGCTGGCCAACTCGAGACAGGCTTCTAAAAATGATGACAGGATTACACGCATAGGACGAATATTGCGAAAAACGAACCTGGATGAATTTCCGCAATTCTACAATGTGCTAAGCGGCCAAATGAGCATTGTTGGGCCACGTCCTCACATGCTTAAACATACGGATGAATATGCACAAATGATTGGCAAATACATGGTTCGGCAATTTCTAAAACCAGGCATTACAGGTTGGGCACAGGTTAATGGCTTTAGGGGAGAAACAAGAACACTGGGCCAAATGCAAAAAAGAGTGGAGTATGATCTGTGGTATATGGAGAACTGGAGTATTTACCTGGATCTGAAAATAGTTTTTTTAACGGCCTATAATATGATAAGGGGCGAGAAGAATGCATTCTAATTTCACTGCCCTCCACATTTCAGGTCAAAGATGTAGCCGCATGAAAGAAGATGTTGAAAATAATAGTATCCCTGCTACGATTGGCTATGGTATTGTTATTACAACTGGTGCAACTGCAATCGCAGCAGCATTGTTGTATTCCATACCTGCAATATGGAACGATGTATTTGATCAGCTACTGTTTACTACTATTGCCTTTATTATATATGGCACCATACATGTAGTGCTTGGCAATAAAGAAAAATTTGCTGCGTTTACTGCCTCTTCTACTTACGGAGTACAAAATACCGCTATCCTTACGCTTGCTATCTTGTGTAGTATAGGCATACAATATAATGTGTTGGCCCGGGGTTCTTTGCTTGTGGCATTTATCAGCGCTGCTGCTTTTTATCTCCCCTTTATTTCAGTAGCTGCTTACCGGCATTTCCAGTATATCCCGGATCCACAGTACAATCTTTGGTTTAGTCAAAAGAATCTTATATCCAACAGATCGATTGTCTTTTTATCCACCCTCCCCCTAAAGATAAAAGTGGCGCCAACACTGCTGCACAAGTATTCCTCTGTTTATCCCTGTATTGTGCCCGCACAAATGGATGTAGGAACGTTGTTCCAATATTTTCTTGCGCATCAACAATATAAGAAAATAGATATTGAAAATGAAGACGAGATTGGCAACCCGGTAGGTTGGGTATTTTATGAAGAGAAATGGCAGGGTCACAAAATACGGCCGTTAAATCCTGACCTGAATCTGCGCGACAATAAAGTAGAGGCCAATGCTGTAGTTGTAGCAAAAAGAATTATAATCAACCCCGATACTGTACCCCTTTTAAGCGCTAAACATCGCAACCATGAATTACATAAACAATGAAGACAGAATAAAGAAAAGGCAACAATTTTTTATGCTGTACACCCTAACATTACTTGTAATGTTTGGGATTGGATATGCGCTGTATGCAACTGCATCCCGTCCTGCACAAGTAGCCCCTGTTCAAGAGTTCGTGCAGCCTATGCAAACAACAGAAACAGACACGAAGCCAGATACTATTGTACAAGCCTTACAACTTCGGCTGGCGGCGCTGCAGCAAGAAGTGATGGAGAAAGACAAGAAGATTGCCCAATTACAAAGGCAGCCTAAAACGCCGTCTGCAGTAGTACGCACCATCACCAGCCCACCTGCAAATACCGCTTCAGAAAGCGAGGAGCTTAAGTTTTTAAAATGGGCACTCAGCTCCCAAAGTGGAGATGTTGAAAAATTAAGACGCGAAAACGCCCGTTTAAAAGCGCAGGTAAATGATGTGCAGAATAAATAGGATCTGGAGGACTAAGAAGTGATTAAAGCTCCCTTCGTCGATTTTCTTAATTTTTACTTTTTACTTCATGCTCCTTTGTCCCCAACCTTAGTGCGAGCCTTGTGCGTGTCTCCACGCACTAATAATTTACCTTGTAGTTTGTCGTGCCCCTTTGTCCTTTAGTGCCTTCGTGGTTCAACCATTGTTTTTTACTTTTTATTTCTTCTCCGTGGTTCAATAACCATCCTTTTCATTTCATAGCACCATTGCACTTTAGCGGTTCTTTCTCTTCCTCCGTGTCGCCGTGCTTCCGTAGCCCAAAAAACTTCTCTCCCCTTTGCCTCCTATCGCCTCAGAAACTCAATTTTCGATAGAAGTTTAATGTATGGCACATGATATGGTGCGTCTATAGAGACACTCACCATGGCCGCACCATCGCCGCACCATGGCGATGTATGATTGTAGTTACCTGTTGCGCGATATAACTGTAGTACATGAGTGCGACCCCGAAAAAAAATGATGGGTCAGGCGGCAAGGATTTTAAATAAGACCACCTAAGTCCCGGTCCATAGAAAGCTCCCTGACTTAATAGGTATAAATAGCATAGCCCCATGGCTCAATTGACCAAGGCTTGTTGGTTAGCGGCTCACTTGTACCCATAAACACGTTGTAGGGATTGCCCTGTAAACTGGCATCAACAACTGAAATGTTTTGAGGGGTTGAAGAAAGATTAAGTATGACAAAAACCTTTTTGCCGGCTTTCTCTCTTACAAATGCATACAAGGCTTTCTCATCTCCTACTACTACTTTTTTAAACGATGCATCGGCTGCAAGCGCGGGATTGCTTTTGCGTAGCTCGAGTAAGGTCTTATAAAACTTTGCCCTGCCTAATTTGCCAAAGGTCATGGGGTCTTTTTCAAAGAACTCCACCTTTCTAAGCACAGGTTCTTCCTGCCCGCTGTATACCAATGGTACGCCCCTAACCATAGTTTGAGTAAGCACGGCAAAAGGTGCATGGCTAGGGCCGGGCATGGTGCCATAGTCGGCCTGGTTCCAACTGTTCTCGTCGTGATTGCTGGTAAAGTAAAGGCGTAATGCATTGGCCGGAAAGGCCGTATCGTTGTGGTTCTTTATACTATCAATGCCAAAAGCGGGGCGTTCGCCTTTGGCAATTTTCTTCATCATCTGGAACATGTCCCACGCATAGCTAATATTGAACCCGGCGCTATGTAGTGATCCCTTATCTCCCTCTGCCAGCATCAGTACGTTTCTGCCTTTTCTGAGTTCATCAATGCACTGCTTCCAAAAGTCGTCGGGCACTTCACCAGCAACATCGCACCTAAAACCATCGATACCTGTTTCTGTTAACCAATACTTCATAGCAGCAATCATGCTGTCGCGCATTTCGCGGTTGTCAAAATTCAGGCTCCTTGTATCTGTCCAATCAAATGCTGATATGGCTTTGCCCGCGCTATCTTTCTCAAAAAAGTCCGGATGGGTTTTTAACCATGGATGATCGGCACCGGTGTGGTTTGCAACCCAGTCGGTTATTACTTTAAAACCTTTGTCATGGGCTGCGTTCACCAGGTTTTTCCAATCATTAAGGTTACCATATTCAGGGTTTATGCCAGTATAGTCGCCTACGGCATAATAACTTCCCAGCGTTCCTTTTCTATCTAGTTTGCTAATGGGGGTAATGGGCATAAACCACAACGTTTGCACTCCCATCTCCTTAAGCCTGTCAAGGTGTTGTGCAAAGGCATTGAATGTACCTTCTTTAGTGTATTGCCGCAGGTTTACCTCGTAAATATTTCCTTGCATTATCCATTCTGGCAGGGCAACAGTGGTACTTGCAGTAGAATCTGCGGCGCTTGTATCAGCGGTATTTTTGTTTTGACACGAAGAAAGAACCAGGATAATAAACGTGAAAAACGTTAACAAAGGAAATCGCATAAAGGTTGATTTTGTACGGCTAAGCTATCCTAAAAAAAGTATACAACCCACGCTGCTGTAAGGGTAAGAGTGAATAGACGTATCAGAATACAACTTTTCAGACATACCCCAGACACAACTAACCATTGCAAATAACTATTCGTCAATTATCTCAAGTAGTATCGTAGTTAAAATAGACCCTTGGAATAGTAGTGGGGGAAGCAAAAAAACTGCCCTGGTTAAGCACACTACATGAACGTTGAAACTATAACCTCTATCAATAATGAACAATGGAGAAGAAGGCGATGTACTACGATGATTACCTGCAGTTGGAAAAGGTTTTAAACAGCCAGCATCCCAAAAGTTTTGAAGCGCCAAATACACCTGCGCACGATGAAATGCTTTTTATCATTAGTCACCAGGCTACGGAATTATGGTTTAAGCAAATTCTTTTTGAATTGGATTATGTGATGTCGGTCTTCAATGAACCTGCCATCAACGACAATTCGGAGGACCTGAATTTTGTTCGCTACCGGCTGAACAGGATGCTAAAAATAAATGAGGTGCTGAGCCAACAGGTAGGTGTTCTCAACAAGATGACCCACTTGATTTTCTTGAATTCAGAAACCTGCTTACGCCATCGTCGGGCTTTCAAAGCCTGCAGTTTAGATTGAAAGAAGCCAAACTTGGATTGCAATTGAATAACCGCCACTAGAAGGATTATTACAAACACATCAACGAAGGAGGTTTTACTGCGGAACATTTTGAAAACATTTGCAAGGCAGAAGAAAAAATGAGCCTGTTGCAACAAGTAAATCGCTGGCTGGAGCGTATGCCTTTTTTTGACAACGAGTATTGGACAAATTTTGGCGATGAGGCGGCACAAGATGAACTGCATGTTTATTGGGCCAACTACAGAGCGCTGTATGCAACAGGCCTTACCGAAAGAGAGCAGGACAAGCTGGCACAATTCGATTTCGTCTTCTTTGAAAAAGACAAAGACCAATATCCACCTGCGGAACAGGACACCCTGCGCAGCTACCTCTCCCCCGCAGCTATGCGGGCAGCGTTGTTCATTTTGTTGTATCGCGATTTTCCGGTGTTTTAAACCTCTTACCAAATACTGGAATGCATTAATTGAGATTGACCATCAAATGAGCAACTGGCGGCATAAACATTTTATAATGGTCAGGCGTATGATAGGTATGCGTGTGGGTAAGGGCAATACCAGCGGCACGGGCTACCTGAATTGTGCATTATACAGGCATTATATTTTCAGGGACCTTGCCGGGCTGTTCACCTACATTATACAAAGAAAAAAATTACCCGTATTGCCACTTGAGCTTATCCGCAAACTGAGCTTCAATTTGTAAGCGGCGCTATTAACTACCTACACCTACCTGCATGAAATTAGCTGTTGAAGCACAAAACCCTTTGGAATGGCTGGCGCTTAAAGCTGGCCTCGTACCCCGCCCCCTTGCTTATGCCCATTTTGGTTTTATGATGAGCAAAATTTTGCTTGAAGCTGTAGATAAAGGCGTCTTTGAATCTATAGGCCATAGCAAAGTGACTTTGCAACACCTTGCTGCTTCCCTGGCATTAGATGAGCGGGCACTTGGTAGTCTGCTTGGTGTACTTGCTTCATTAAACCTTGTCCGTTACCAGACGGAGTACTATATAATAACTCCACAGGCAAAAAAATGGATACTAAAAGACAGCCC
>MWWF01000074.1_pt1 | contig 17118 bp, 17 predicted proteins | sample 1047351 | NCBI WGS metagenome assembly MWWF01 (sample SAMN06349970, study PRJNA376086) | soil metagenome | isolation source: MGM-3 sample Antarctic (ecotone) soil | place: Antarctica
GGTGTATGAAAATCCGGAGCATAGTGCAGAAGAAAGAGATAGCCAATGGATAGGGATATTAAAAGAATTCTCTGATGATGTAATTGATTACAGTGGCCTTGAGACGTATCGTGAGAATGCATGGCAGCGTCAACTGCATTTATTTGAAGTGCCCTTTTATTATATAGAATACGGAATTGCACAACTGGGCGCTATTGGTATGTGGATGCAGTATAAAAAAGATCCTGAAAAAGCATTGGATAATTATATGAATGCACTGGCACTCGGCGGTACTAAAACTTTGCCGCAACTGTATGAAGCTGCAGGATTAAAGTTTGATTTTTCTCCTGAAACTATAAAAACGCTGATGGATTTTGTAAATGAAGAGATGGAGAAGATTTAAAGTTCTTAATTTAAGTAACTTTAAATATGCAAAATGGAAATCGTTTATCATTCTTATTCAACGACCTTTCAACAGCAAGCTTATCTTTTCAGCAATCGTTAACTATTGATCTTACAAGATATTCTGAATTTGAAGCTGATGTTATTAAGAACGGGCAGATACAAAAATTTGAATACACTATTGAGTTATTATGGAAAACACTTAAAAAATATTTCGAAGTAAAAAGAGAAAGTATTTTTTTATATCCTAAATAGGTGATTAAAGCATTTTTTGTTGAAGATGCAGTAGACGAAGCAACGTATCTTAATTTAATGGATGCCATAGAAAGCCGAAATTTATTAAGCCATATTTATAAAATAGAAATGTTTGATTTAATATATCCAAAACTTAATGAGTATGCAAAAGCCATCCAACATACATGCAATGCCATTGAATCGAACACCATTTAAAACTGATTTTGAATCTTTGGCAAAAGAAATTGTATTGCATGAATTAAAAGATTTTGATTGCAAATTTTTTTTATTTGGCAGCCGGGCGGCAAAAACAAATCATCGCTTTGCAGATATGGATATCGGGATTATACCGGGTAATTTTTTTGATGAAAAACAAATATCAATTCTTACAGAAAAACTAAATGAATCTGCTGTTCCCTTTAAAGTAGAGGTATTTAATTTTAAAAACGTTTCAGAAAAATTTAAAGAAGAAGCTTTAAAACAAGTGATGTATTGGCGACACTAAAACACTACCGCAATTGTATGAGGCTGCAGGATTGCAATTTGATTTTTCTCCGGAAAATATTAAAGCGCTGATGGATTTTGTAAATGAAGAGATGGAGATGATTTAGTTATTATATTTATTTTTTCTAGCTTTCATTCAGAATATTTTTCTCGGATACAGTACCATGTTTTGAAATTTTTAATGCGGAAAAAGAGAATTTTCAGTGCTTCATTTTTTGCAGCTCCTATAAAGAGTATCGAATAATTTAATTATACTATCCTGAGAGCTCTTTTTGCACCATAAAATTATTTCCTGATCGGGCTGTTTTTGTCTTTTGCTTGTTTTTTTAGGAGTATTAGTTTTGGTTGTTGATTTCATATACACCTTCATCACCAGATAACTTTCTATTGGCCTTATTTCCCTATCCGAAACTAAATAATAAGGTGAAAAGATAATAGTATCAATATTTTTAAATTCCAGGGTATTATTTAGAGTACGGAAATTGTTTAAACTTTCCGTGTTGTCTATTCTCGTCGGTTCTTCTATTCTAAATTCCAGATTTGTTTTAATATAGAGTAAGCAATTATTCAACAAAATATCAGTAGTAGTATATTTATCTGTACTAGAATGAAGTTGATTTCCACTGATACGTCGATAGATAAGTATTTCTCCTTTTCTTCCAATTAATTCACTCCTCAAAATTTGTATTATTTTTTGTTTCGCAACTGAATCCTCTTGAGCATTAAGTAAGAATGATGATGAAAAGAAGATTCCAATTATAAACAGTGTTTTTATCATAGTGAACAATTTAAAAAGTTAGAAATATTATTATAAATTTATCCAGTGCCTATTTATTATTTTTTGTGCTAAAAGAGGAAGTAAAATAACTAAACAACAGTATAAAATTTTGCATAATAATTTTTTAAATAATAAATCAGGTATTACAAATAGTTCAGTACCCATCTTTTAATTAATCGCTACTTCAAATTTTCAAACGCTGCATGATGAAAGTTTTTACATCAGCATTTCCTATTCTTATTTCTAACGGCGAGGTGCAATCTTTTTAAATGCTGCTCCTCCAACAATATAAATAACACCTTTGGATCAGTCCCTTTGCCAGGTAAAAACAATACGTTTTCCTACCCATGGCAGTAAATCTAAATAAGGATAAAATAAATGGTACATTCCTGTATGTTCTCCAAATGTTTTTGCCTTAGCAAATTCCAAATAACATTTGGGCAGGTTTCCCCGAGCATTAACTCTACCCAACAGTCGGACGGGTATTGTAAAATGAGCCGATTTGCTATCGTCCTGTACGTAAATGAAATGAGATATTTGATACTGTGCGTTTTGTTCGTTCCATACATACAAATTAATTCCTTTCCACCACCTTACATTGTCTTCAGCTTTCAGCATTATTTGTACATTATTCGCACTAGTACCTCCTCCTTCCTCTGTGGTCATCATGATCACATCCCCATCGGAAAGCCTGTAATTTGCTTCATTAGCAGTTGAGTTCGGACGAAATTGCTGAATGAGTAAGCTGGTTCTGTTTAACTGACCAAAACTTAAATGCGGTACCGATAAACCTATCAACATTAAACAACAGGCAAATGCGATGGTTTTAAAAATAATTGTCTTTTTCATATAGTAATATTTTTATTTTTTTTTTAAAAAATAAATGGTGTGCTGTTTTACTTTATGAGCACACCATCTATTTCATGTATAATCCCTTCCTTTACTGGTACAACCTGCCATGGGCCATAAAATACCTATTCTATTGATAAGGAGCTAAAATCCGGTTTAGCTGACTTTTAAGCAGGGCATCCGGGTTTTGTGAAATAAATAATGTATTTGGGCTGCTCTGAAAGCCCCGACCCGAAGCCTGACCCTCAAATTTTCCTGCTAAATCTAGATTAGCCTTGCCTTTTGGATCTGGCTTTGGATCAGGTTTTTCAGGTTTTTCTTCCGATTTGCCTGCTAAATTTCCGTTACCCATAGTCTTGCCTTTTGGGTCAGGCTTTGGGTCGGGTTTATCAGGCTTGTCCTCGGATTTTCCTGCCAAATTTCCTCCTATATTCATGGTGCGTATAGCACCATTTTCATTTACCTGAACGGTTCCGGAAAATAGATTTGGACTTTTCTTCGCAAGTTCCTGGAGCTTTGTATAATCTTGTAAGGAAAGTGGTTTTTTAAGTACCATTGTTTTTTGAGCAAAACTAATCTGCGCCGCAAGAAAGAAACAGCCGATTAAAAGGATTTGTTTTTTCATTTTTTTCATTTTAGTTTTTAATAATATAAATAAAGTAGTGATGAACAAATGTACCTTTCAAAAAAAGTGAATACAATCCCATAAAAGGGTGATGCCATTTTTAAAAAAGCTCTTTATAATGGGATTCTGTACTTTGCTTCTGGGCCTTTAACATCCGACCCATGCCACTATTTAATTGCAAGATAAAAGCGAAATGAGATTTATAACTAACGAATGGTAGGTTTAAGTCTTTCGGCTTTTTCCCACATTTGAATATAATCCTCAGCTGAATTAAAAAGAACTTCAAAATTCTTTACCGGAAGACCAACATTTTTACAATCCTGCAAAAAATCCGGATACATACCATAGTGCACCATGCCATCTATATTTATATCATAATCTCTACCACCAAAAATTAAACGACGTAAGGGTTCATTTTTTCCATCCTTATCAAAGATTTGCCATGTATCCCAAACTTCTTTAAATATATTATAATGGTTTATTAAAAAATTTATCCGATCTCCTACCAGGACTTCCGGCTCTGTTGATCTTAATTGTTCCGGAGTTATATTATTTTTTACACAATAGGCAGCCCTTTGTTCATAAGGTTCATCCCCGGTACCCCATTCCAGTGCTGCAGGTGTAGTAAGCTGAGATAAACTCGTGGCAAAATATCCTTTTACATAATTTAATATTCGGCCGGATTTCGTAGGCTCACCTGAACTAGGAATTTTTGCTTCAGAACCTAAGGCCCACGGATTTCTATTACATTTAATTGCTGCAACTGCCCTGAAAGCATCTTCATATTCCCATGCCTTACCAGTTCCTGAATAAGCAGATTCACCGGATGGAGAAAACCGCTCAAAATTCCAGGCAACAATAGGTTTATCATATTTTACTCCATCTTTCTGAGACCGCACCTGCCCTAATCTTACAGTTTTTCTCAGATGATCAATTGTTTCTTCACCAAGTTTGAAAGCACTGTTAGGCCCAAACCGGGGTCCACAAAATGTAACAAATGTGTTATCTGTAGATATGGCTACACCTTTATAATTCATTACTTCTGAAGCATACATATACATTTGACAAAAGGTTTTACTTGTTCCATCACAATCATTTGAAACAATTGAACCTTCTTTATAGGGCAGGCGTCGTTGTCCTAATATTAATGGGGCACATATACCGCCTGACCTACTTATCCCTTCATATTTATTTCGTGGCCCCATTCCTTCATGTCTCAAGTTTCCATGGAGTGTAGTTTTAAAATTTTGATAGTTTTCCTGGTCGTTATTGGATAATGCATTATGGGTAAATTCACCATTTCCGGTTAAACCTAAATCACCAAAATCAGAGTGGCTGGAAAGCAAAGGATAATTGCCTAAAGATTTTGCGTATTCAAGTATTTCATCTGTGCACTTATATCCGGCATGATCAATATCGACAAGAAGCCCAAGTTTTGCAGCGTTCTGAAGCATGATCTTTCCTCCTACATTAAGACCCATCTTATTTATATGTCCGCCATGTGTATTTTCCCAACTTTGGTCATTCGAGGCTCCTATTTGACCAGTAACTAAACTTCTTATTGTTTCGTCTACTGTACCCCAGCTATCATTTTGAATTTTATATTTAATGCCATATTTTGATCCATCTTCAACAACGTAATTATTATTTGTAAACACACGGTTCATTTCGTTAAAAAGCCTGTTGAATATTGCTGTGCCGCCAAATAAGCCGCTTACATAATGAAATACTGTTATTTGCCTTACTCCATTGCTATGTAACCGTTCTAATTCCGTTTTTATACTGCTTCTTAGTTGATCTTCTGAAAAATTAACCACGGGTGCAAGCCTGGAATTATCGACATCCGGGCCACTCGTAACAACGGGGGGTAATGCTAAAATATGCCCGGCAAAAAGGGGTACCAAAGGCGCAATCATGGGCTTAAATAGTTCTATAGGGATCGGTATTTTAGAGTTTGAAATGTTAGGGATACTTGAGAAATTTCCCATTAAATCTATCTCTACTCCAAGCACAACTGCTAACTTATTACTCGCAATTATTCTTCTGGCATCTTCAGGTGTTTTAGCTATTTCAATCCAAGAACTATACTCAGGCTGGGAAAGATTTTCTATTAACTTTTTAATTTGAAGATCACCACTTCCTTTGTCGTCTTCAGGCTGCGATGAGCCCGCAATTTGTTTTTTAATACTGTTGCCGGATAATAACCAATTATTTACTGCAAGCATTGAAATTAATCTTAGCCCTCCATCATAAGCCCTCTTAATCCAATCTATATACATTTGCTGCATGAATCCTTTATCAAAACCCTGTTTATTCATTAATAAACTTACCAAACCATTACCCGCTAATGCCCTATCAGATGTTTCTCCACTTTCCGGGAAAGATTTACCTTGAATAAGACCACCCCCAAAGGCTAAATTATTCATCGGATGTGTATGCGTATCTGCATACCCCCAAACAGGTTTATTTTTATCAACCAACATGGGAAATCCTCCACGATTGATTTTTAAATAATTATTTAAATCAGGAGCGAACGTAAAATCATCAACATTAATATGTCCCCACCCTGCTGAGCTGTTATCTACAATCTGTATCCGCATTAATTTATTGGTAAACTGATGATTTAATATTTCATCCAGATCAAAATAATAGCGATACATCTCTTCTGAATTTAAAGACGAATTAATCCGGCTTACTCTTGCATACCCGTCTTCTGTATATCCATAACCAGGCCTTCGTGTTGCACCCCATGCTGCTTCAAAGTCTGATGTTTTTACTTGTAATTCAACATACAACTTAAAGGCATCTTTACCTCCACCCAGTAAAAAACTTAGGTTACGCTGTATGGCAATAAAAGGTCTTGAAGTTAGCGTACCAGTGGCTGCGTCACCATTGCCTTTTTCATAAGTGCCAATCCAGTTGCCTTTAACTCCCGTTTCGTATTGCATACCTTTCCAATAATCTCCACCAATGCCTCCGGAATTATATTGCATTTGTGATAGTACCCGCTCACTCATTATATTCCCTTGCACAGGCTGATTTGCAAATGCATTCCCGGTAGCTGTCCAGGTATTTATTCCTGCTTCAAAGCCAAGGTTAGCGTTAGATGGATGCGAAGGATTAGCTAAGCCTTTATCAATTTTTGTAATGTTAATTACGGGTTGAGAAATTAACATAGGATGAATGGCAATAATTGATATTGCCAGTAAAAAATATTTTTTTTTCATGATAAGGGTTTTGTATTTATAATTTGGTACTAACTACCATTAAATTTTAATAAGCAAATATGCTCTCAAATAAAAATCATTACAATCCCATAAAAGGGGGATATGCTCAATGCCGGAACTGTAGATGCACCATTGTGCCCTTAGCGGGAGCTGAATCAATTGATGCATTGCCGTTGAGCAATAATGCTCTATGCTTTATATTTTTAATGCCATTGCCCTGCCTGATGGTTTCAAAACTAAACCCTCTGCCATCATCAATTATTTTTAATGAAACCATTTTGTTATGGACTGATAACGCCACTGATATATTTCTGGCGTCGGCATATTTAACAGCGTTGATGATAGCTTCTTTAAATAGTAAATAAAAATTCTTTCTCTGTGCCATGCCTAGTTTTAGTTTTGATATCATTTCACTTTCTTCCCAATGAACGGAAATATCTTTTCCTTCAACATTTTCATTTACAAAATTCTTCATCCTGATCAGCATTTGCTGAAGGCTATCGTTTTCCGGATTGATGCTCCAAATGATGTCACTCATTTTTTCTATGCTGTCCCGGCTGCGGTCACCAATTCTTTGTAAAAAAGGTTCTGCTTTTGAATTGGCAGGCACCGATTGTTTTGCCATTTCACTGAATATGGAAATAGAACTTAGTGTGGCGCCCACCTCATCGTGTAGGTCACTGGAAATGGATGACCGCATTTTTTCCAATCGAATGATCTGGTTTAACCTGTAAAGGAAAATACTATAAATAACAGCTGCTAATAATAATCCCAATACAATGTAAAACCATGTTTTTTTATAAAAAGCTGTATGCACAACAATGGGTAACTCTATTTTATTTTCAATCCACTCTCCACCGGGAAAACGTGCCTTTACACGAAATTTATAATTACCTCCGGTAACATTTGAGTAAGAAGCAAATCGCCTGTTTCCTGCCATTATCCAATCTTTATTAAAACCATCCAGCATGTAAGCATATTCAATTTGCTGATTATTTTGATATTGAAGGCTGATGTAATCAAATGAAAAATAATTTTCGTTATAGGATATATGAAGCGGATTATTCACGGAAAAAGAATCTACCGGCATTTCGTTTCCATATATATTTATTGCAGTTATTACCGGGGGTGATAACTCCTGAGGGGCATTAATTTTTTCAGGAAAAAAATGAACCAGTCCGTTTTTACTCCCGGCAGCCAGCCTTCCATCGGGTAATTTTGCTATGCACTCAAAATCGTTTTGCAGAATTCCGTTATCATAATTGTAGTTCATAAACGTGCCTGCTGCCAGGTTAAAACGGCTTATACCATTTCTGGTAGTGATCCACACGTTATATTTATCTGTTTGTATTGCATCTGTTACTGAGTTACTGATCAGCCCGTCAGTGCGGCTAAAGTGCCTGTAGCTTTTTTTCTTTTTATTATATAGGCTTATTCCTTTTGTCCGGTAACCTATCAACAGATTTTCTCCCAGATCTTTTAAAAAAAGAATATGCGCTTCTAACAATCCGGTTTTCACAAGCAAGCGATCAGTTATTTTTTCTTTTGTCTCATCAAACTTTAACAGTCCCCTGGTGTTGGAGAGTATCCAAAGATTATTTTCATTATCTCTTGAAAGACTTACGTTAGTTACTCCTTCGCCCATTTCAGGCATTCGGTAAATTTTAAATTTCTTTGTGACGGGATTATATTGCAAAAAATTATTGAAGAACTGGCTCATCCATATAGTACCGTTTTTGCCCGGTACAAAAGAAGAGATTGGGTGAAACTTGTCAAAAGGTGGTTCGGTTAGCTTCTTTACTTTTTTTGTTGTAGCATTATAAAGCAAATTGCCCTCCTGTGTTGAAATATAGATGGTATCTCCCTGTTGATAATATTTCCATACCCAGTTATACTTAACCGAGCCAAACGAATAATGCTCCTGCACTCTAAAAGAAGCATCCGTTCTGTAAAGTCCGTCGCCTCCATAAGTGCCAATCAGAAATGTGTTAGCGTCAACAGGAATTATTGTATTCACGGCTCCTTTGGCAAAAGGATATTCTTCTACATTATTGGAAGATAAGTTGACAAGCGATTGTGTGTAAGGCTGGGCTATGCTAATACCTTCTGTAGTGCCTGCCCAGATAGATCCCTCTTTATCCTGAAGGAGAGCGGTGACATTATCACTTTGAATGCTGTATAGATTGCCTGGTTTATGAGAGATAACGTTTCTGAAATAGTCGTCTTCATCACCTGCAGTTTTAACGCCTTTACCTGTGGCCATCCAGAGCGTTCCATGATCATCTTTTAAAAATTGACTGATAAGGTTTGAAAAGTCCGGGTTATCAGAACGCTTCCCTGAATATTCAGTGGTGACCTTATTTTCATTCATGTTATAAATGCGAACTGCCGGCTCCCATGTGGAGTACCAGACCATGCTTTTACTTTCATCAATAAACAATGTTCTAAAAGCATTTCTTTCTTTTAAGATGTTTAGTGAAGAAGGATTATTACCAGCATGTAACAATTCTTTTTTAAGTGGATTGTAAATAACCAGTCCATGCAAAGTGCTTATCCAAAGCTTATCGCTCCTGTCTGTTACTAAAGGCCCGAGCTGGTTAGTAGAATATCCAAATTCCTTTTTCAGATCGTGTTTTTGCAAGGATATTATTTGATTTTTATTTTTGCGAACGGAGAATAACCCGTCTCCTGTACTGATCCAAAAGATGCCTTTATACTCGTGTATATCATGAATTCCATCTGAATTTTCTGAAAACGATGGTTCTGTTTGCGAGTCTAATATCCTCAGAATTCGTCCGTTGTTTTGCATAACCGCAGCGCCGCCGGCTGTGCCTATCCATAAAAGCCCTTCTTTATCAACATGCAGATTAAAAATAAAATTGTCGGGGATGGTTTGATTATTACCTGGAATATGGTAAAAGCCTTTATAATTAAATCCATCAAAACGGAACAAGCCTTCTTTACTACCAATCCAAATAAAGCCGGTGCTATCCTGGGCAAGGCAGGTTACTTCATCAACAGGCAAGCCACTTGCCCGGTTAATATGTTTAAATATAAAATTATTTGTTTGCGCCTGTATTTGAATAAAACAGGGTAGTATAAATAATATAAAACAGATTTTTTTCATCAAACAGTGTTCTAAGCTATACAATTTTTTGATGTATTGCTTTGGCTACTGCCTGGCTCATGGAGTTAACATGTAATTTCCGGTAAATATGTTTTATATGGCTACGCACAGTTTCTATGCTTATGTTTTGCACATCGGCAATTTGCTTATAGGCTTTTCCGTTTACCAGGTGCATTAAAATTTCCAGTTCTTTTGCTGTAAGCGGCTCGGAATCTGCTGTTGTTTTTTTTGGTAAGAAATTCAAAACTTTTTTTGCAATGGAAGGTGTCATAGGTGCGCGCCGGTGTGAACATCTTTTAATGCTTCAATAATTTTTTCCGGTGGGGTTTTTTTTAAAAGATATCCATCAGCGCCATTGCAGATAGCATCAAATATTTTTTTATCATCATCAAATACGGTAAACATTAAAATATTAAGCAATGGCTTTGTTATTTTAGCAAGCCGGATGCCTTCTATGCCATTGGTGCCCGGCATATCAATATCCATCAATAAAACATCGGGTTTTAATTCAGCAACATCTGACTGAATGGTATCACAATTTTCAAACTGACATACAACATCAAATTCTTTTGTGGCGCTTAGAAATTGAGTTATAGCCTCCCGCAAGTCTTTATCATCTTCGTAAATAAGCAGTCGAATCAAAACTAAATTATTTGACTGCTAAAATACCATTTAAGAATAATATCCATATCCCATAAAAGGGTTAGGTCCTTTTGTGTTTGGGTTACAAGTCGGGGAATAGCATTACATCATGGCCAATAATATTGGCTTCGCATAGTTTTATTTCAATTCGGATTATTACTGAAAGTAGAATTATTAAAACCCGAACGTGTTTTTGTTTCCTTTAAAAGATCTTTTATGTCTCGGGATAATTTATTTAGTTCATCATTTTTTAGCCCGTCGTAAACGCCTCTCACTCTCCCTTCTTTATCAACCACAGCAAAAAATTGTGTATGAATGAATTGGTCTTTTATGTTTTCGGTGTTATTTTTATCATTGTCCAATAAATAACTTTCTCTTGCCATCTTGTAAAGAGAATCTTTAGAGCCGGTTACAAAATACCATTTTGTAGTTTGTAGTTTATAGTTTGTATTGCCAAGCATTTTCTGTTCATAAGCTTTTAGTAGGTAAACTGAATCAACTTCGGGCTGGCATGTATGAGAGATGATCGCAAAATCTGGTTCAGCTTTATATTTCTCATAAATTGTTTTCATGTTGGCATTCATTTTTGGGCAGATGCCTTTACAGGTTGTAAAAAAATATTCAGCAACATACACTTTGCCTTCCACTCTTTTTTGAGTTAGTTGTTTTCCCTCCTGGTCTGTAAATGAAAAATCCTTAACATAACTAAGTACAGGAAGTTTTGCTTTATAATAATCAGTACCTGCAAACAGGAAAAAATAAAACGCAGCCATTAATACAATAAAAAATGCGCCGATCCACAATATCTTCTTTTTCATTTCTAGATTTTAATACCCAAAACTACTACAGCTAAATTTACTTTTCTATATTTATCAATCAAAAACTTATCATGATAAAAAAATATTTATTAATTGCGATACTGTTTGTTACCTCAAATTCATTTGCACAAACAAAAGATGATGTTATAATACAAAACATTTTAGATCAACAAACAATTGCCTGGAATGGGGGAGATGTTGAGAATTTTATGAAGCCCTATTGGCATAGTGATTCTCTTATGTTTATTGGTAAATCCGGTGTTACTTATGGGTGGCAAAAGACACTGGAAAATTATAAAAAGAATTACCCGGATGCTGCTGCCATGGGGAAACTGGATTTTTCAATAATTCAAACAAAAAGGTTATCTGTACTTTATTATACTATTGTTGGCAAATGGCATCTTGCCCGTACTATTGGAGATTTAAGCGGCCATTTTACTTTGCTTTTAAAAAAAATGAAAAATACCTGGGTGATAGTTTCAGATCACAGCAGTTGAATTTAAAATTTCCATTTCTTTCTATAAAATATGATCAATAAAAAAAGGCTTAATAAAAACCATGCATAAAAAAGGTAATTACCAATTGAGGGTTGTTCTTCAAAAAAAGCAAAATTAAAACCAATGCCAATCGTAGTATTAATGAGTAGCCATAGCAGTCCTACACTTAATGAAGTACTGATCTTTGATAAAAAACTTTTTACTTCAGGTTCCATACCACTCATAAAAACTATTATTTGCTTAAATTAAAAACTATTTCTGTCGTTCTTATTGGATCAATAAATTTTTAAAGTCTGTACTATCCCCTGAGAACACATTAAAATCAACTGTTGTTTTTATTCCGTTAACATGGCCACTTTCGCTATGTTGCCAAAATGCCCATTTAATATCTAACCGGGGTTTGTCAGGTTGCAGGTAATGCGCAATCCATACTGGGTACTCATCAAATGAGCCTTTTAAGAATTTATTGTAAAAATAAATATTTGTATAAATAATTGGCCTAACCATATATTGAGTTTCCACCATTTGAAGCCATTCTTGCAAATTGCTACGCAGATCAGTCACTGGTATTCCATGTGATTCTTCAATATCCAATACAGGAGGGAGATCACCCCTTTTTAATTTCACAATCTCAATAAAATTTATTGCCTGGGCTTTTCCGCTTTTCCCGCAGATAAAATAATGATAAGCGCCTTTAGGTATCATTTCCTTTTCCGCTTCTAACCAGTTTCTTCTAAATCGGGCATCAACTTTATCAATTCCTTCCGTGGCTTTTATAAATGCAAAACCAATTTTAATATTTTCCACCTCCATTGCTTTTACATCCCTCCAATTTATAACTTTTTGGTAACGGCTTACATCAATTCCGTGCAGTGAATAGTTTTTTGGAATTTCTATACCAAAAGCAGGATAAACAATATGAGGCGTAATTGTAAATAAAGATGAGGCATAATAAACTACAATAGCAAACACACCAAGCCAAAGAAATATTTTAATTAAAATTTTTGGAGTTGAATATTTTTTTCTTTTCAGCTTCGGAATATTAAGCTAACAATTTCGCTTTTTTTTTAGAAAGTCTGTATTACTACTGATAAACAGCAGTTTGGGGTCGTATAAACTTGTTTAACGGCCTTTTAACGCTTAATGTTCCAAAATAAAAATAACCCACTTTACCTTCGCCGCCCGTTATTTATGAAGGTGACAATTCGCATTTTCTTGAATATGCAATTTTATGTTAACAGAGCGTTATTGCTATTCCAAAATTTTACAAATTATCAATTTTATGCTCCAGCTATTATCCAGGATATTCGTTAGTTTTTTTCTCCTTATATCTTGTTCTCTTTTTTCTAAAGCACAATTTAAAGGGGACACTTCAATACTACTGGCCAATAATAAAATTGAAATCACTTCAATTTCTTTCACCAGGACCATTAAAAAAGAGGCTAATATCATCTACCCTAAAAGTCTTTTAGCACATGTGAATGAATCGAAAGAATATGTTCAAAAGTTTAGTGAAAAACAAAGAAATTATCTTCTCCGTACTCATCAAATGGGGAAAAATTATTTTCCAAAAGTGGCGGCGGTTTTTAATCGTTTCCATCTTCCTCAGGAATTAAAAGTTTTAATTGCTCTTGAATCAGGATTTAATTCTAATGCTGTTTCAAGTGCAGGTGCTGTGGGCTATTGGCAGTTTATGGATGCTGCTGCAAAAGAATATGGCCTGAAAATTATTGACCCTAAGGATACATCAGCTGTAAGACTTAAAAAGAAAGATGATAGAAAAAACTTTACAAAGTCAACATATGCTGCTGCAAAATATTTGCATGACAGATGCAAAAACTTAAACAATGATATTCTTTTAATGGTTGCTTCTTATAATTGTGGAATAGGTAATGTGTGGCAGGCAATGAAGAAAAGTGGAAAGAGTAATCCTGATTTTTGGGATATCAGAAAATATTTGCCCTTAGAAACAAGATTATATGTAATGAATTTTATATCACTTAATGTGGTTTTTAACAACTATGAAGCATTTGTAAACAATAAAATGATTTTTGCTACTGAATTTTCGTATGTTCCTTTATTTGAGAATGTAAGTAAGCTTAACGCATCCTCAACTGATTAACAGAGTATTGGGGGCTAATAATATAATCTACCTTTTTGGCAGTAACTTTATACTATGCCGCAGGTTAATCTTAATGATAGTTTTAATTTTTTAAGTAAACTAACTCTACGAAGGGTTTGGAATGCGGCAAAAGTTTTTACAAGTTTTCGTGTTGGCCGTATTTTAAATAAACCCATTCAATGGGGATATCCTATTTCTATTTCTTTTGAACCTACAACCTCGTGTAACCTTCGTTGCCCCGAATGCCCTAGTGGTTTACGAGCATTTACCCGGCCGACAGGTATGCTGCAAAAAGATTTTTTCAGGCAAACAATTGATGATATTCACAAAGATATTTTATATCTGATTTTTTATTTTCAGGGTGAACCTTTTTTAAATCGTGAATTTTTGAATATGGTAAAATACGCTGCTGATAGAAAAATTTACACTGCCACATCTACCAATGCACATTATCTAACAGACGAGGTTGCAAAAAAAACAGTTGAAAGCGGACTGGATAGATTGATAATTTCAATAGATGGTACCACCCAGGATTCTTATCAGCAATACCGTGTTGGTGGAAATCTTAATAAAGTAATAGAAGGAGCAAAGAATATTGTTAAGTGGAAAAAAGAATTAAAGAGTAAAACGCCATTTGTATTTTTTCAATTTTTGGTAGTAAAACATAATGAGCATCAAATTGAGGATATAAAAAAACTTGCTAAGGAAGTTGGTGTAGATGAGGTTAGGTTTAAAACCGCCCAGGTGTATGATTATGAAAATGATCCAAATAATCTAATTCCGGTAAATGAAAAATACAGCCGTTACAAAAAAGATAAACAAGGAAATTATAAATCTAAAAACAAATTAGCAAATCATTGCTGGAAGCTTCATCATGCAAATGTAATTACCTGGGATGGATTGGTAGTTCCCTGTTGCTTTGATAAAGATGCATCTCATCGATTGGGTAATTTAAAAATGCAGTCATTTAAAGAGATATGGAATAATGATAATTACAAACAATTTAGAAGCGAACTTAAAACCAGTAGAAAAAATATTGATATTTGCGCCAATTGCAGTGAAGGTGCATCTGTATGGCAGGATTAATTAATTATCCATACTTATTTTTGATAGGTTAGTTTGTGTTTAAAGCTTCCCCCTCAAGCTTATAGTATTACTTTTGTTAAATGATTTCATTCAATAACCGGTTGCGGCAAATAACCCTTTTAGGGTTGATTATACTGATTGCAATCCTTATTATTAAACATTTTTATGTGTTTTTGCCTGGCATTTTAGGCGCCATTACTTTGTATATTTTAAGCCGGAAATTATATTTTAGGCTTATTGATGAAAAAAAATGGAGACCCGGATGGACGGCATTACTTTATATAATTTTTTATATTATTATTATTGGCTTACCGGTTTATTTTGCCTTAGTTTTAGTAGGCCCTAAATTAACTGCACTTTTTAATAACCCTGTAGAAATATTGGTAGCATTAAAAACCTTCTCTCATAAAATACAGGAAGCTACCGGATTTGAATCTTTCAGCCCTGAAAATGTAAAATCTGCTACACAAAAAATTGCTAACAGTGTCCCTCAGGTCCTTAGCATTACAGCAAATCTTGTCACTAATTTATTATTGATGTTTTTTGTAATGTATTATTTGCTTATTCATGGAGAGAGAGTAGAAGCCTACTTAAACGGCATCATTCCTCTTAGGAAAAAAAATCTTTCCATACTTGGCACAGAAACAAGAGTAATGATAAAAGCAAATGCAATTGGCATTCCTCTCCTTGCTATAATACAAGGCCTTGTGGGTCTTTTGGGATATTGGATATTTGGCGTAAAAGAATTTGCACTCTGGGGATTTATTACAGGAGTTTGCTCTATAATACCCATTGTGGGTACGGGGTTGGTTTGGATACCCTTAACTGTTTATTTTTTTTCCATCGGGAATACATGGCAGGGATTTGGCCTGGGTATGTACTCATTAATAGTTTTAACTAACATTGATTATGTGGCCAGGATAACGGTATTAAGAAAAATAGGAGATGTACATCCTTTAATAACCATCTTTGGTGTAATTGTAGGGTTAAATATGTTTGGATTTATAGGTTTGATATTTGGCCCCTTGCTAATTAGTTATTTTATCTTATTGGTAAAAATTTATCGAAATGAATTTAATGCGGCAGAGATTACACCTTTGCATAGGGAGAAAACTGAATAATAGGAAAACAAAATTCCAGATCTTATTTTTCTTTGCCTTAAATACCCCAATATTATTTTAATTCCTCAAGAGTTAATGACTACAAATGAAAAAAAATATTCTTTTACTTATTACTTATTATTTACTATTTATCACTTCTTCATCAGCCCAAACTAAATACGAATTCAGGGGTGTATGGGTAGCAACCGTTAGTAACATAGATTGGCCATCTGAAAAATATTTAAGCACAGAAAATCAAAAGAATGAATTTATAAAATTGCTTGATATGCACCAACGCAATGGGATGAATGCGATTATTGCCCAGATTCGTCCGGCCACTGATGCATTTTACCCTTCACAATACGAGCCATGGAGTGAATGGCTTACAGGTATCCAAGGTAAGCCTCCAATTCCTTATTATGATCCACTGGAATTTATGATTACAGAAACACATAAAAGGGGAATGGAATTTCATGCGTGGATGAATCCCTATCGGGCAGAATTCAGCATTGGTAAGTCCTCTATTTCGCAAACACACATAACAAAGCTGCATCCTGATTGGTTTTTGCAATATGGAACCACAAAGTATTTTGATCCCGGAAATAAAGGCGTACAGCAGTTTGTAACCAATGTTGTAAAAGATGTTGTAAATAGATATGATGTAGATGCCATTCACTTTGACGATTATTTTTATCCCTATCGTATTGCAGGTAAAGAATTTCCTGATGCTGCTTCTTTTGCAAAATATGGAAATGGATTAAGCAAAGAAGACTGGAGAAGAAGTAATGTTGATTCAATTATTCTAATGCTCAGTAAAGCAATAAAAAAAGAAAATAAATTTTGCAAATTTGGTATTAGTCCATTTGGTGTTTGGCGTAACAAGGATAAAGATGCTGAAGGAAGTAATACCAAAGCCGGACAAACAAATTATGATGATCTTTATGCAGATATTTTATTGTGGCTAAAAAATAAATGGATTGATTATGCAGCCCCACAGCTTTATTGGGAATTCAGTCAGCCTAAAGTTCCGTTTGCAACATTAATTGATTGGTGGGCAAACCATTCTTATGGCAGGCAAATATTTATTGGGCATGGTGTGTATCTGTTTCTTATACGCATCTGACGGTT
>MWWF01000075.1_pt1 | contig 17053 bp, 12 predicted proteins | sample 1047351 | NCBI WGS metagenome assembly MWWF01 (sample SAMN06349970, study PRJNA376086) | soil metagenome | isolation source: MGM-3 sample Antarctic (ecotone) soil | place: Antarctica
CCTTGTCAAATTCTACAGATACAACCCCAAGATACATCGGGTCGCCGTTCACATCAGGTGATGTAGATGGAGACGGCAAATCTGACCTGGTTGTAGGAAATGGTGTTTTACGAAACTTAAGCGATAACGGAAACATAGCTTTTGCTGCACAAACAAACTTTCCGGAAGGACATGGTCCCGTTATGAGTGATTTGGATGGGGACGGCAGACCCGATATAGTTTTAGACAATGGCATCTTAAAGAACTTAAGTACCGCCGGTATGATCGCTTTTGCGCCAAAAGTAGATTTTCCACTTGCAGCACCGCAAGCTATAGGCGACCTTAACGGTGACGGCAAACCTGACATTGCTGTTATAAAAACAGAACAATTTAGCAACTCAGGCAACAAATTGCACGTGCTACAAAACCTGATGCCTATCGGACAAACTTGTATTCCCCCAACGTTCCTTAACACTCTTTCAATTGTGGGCAATGCAAGTTGTGGCAAAAGCGACGGACAGATTATTTTAATTCCTACTAGTGGAACCGGACCATTTATGTATTCTATTAACGGAGGAGAAAGCTATATAAGCGGACCAAATGTTGGCTACACCTTTTTCAACCTTGCACCGGGCACCTATCGCCTACGTTTAAAAGATGCCAGTGGTTGTGAGTCGGCCGTAGCAAGTAGAACGATAGGGGCACAAGCTTGCCCTGAGGGCTGCAACCCACCGCAATTCTCGAACCAACCGCCGAGAGTGAGCAATGCAAGTTGCAACGAGAATGATGGTCAGATACTCTTACCCCACCCGGCAAGTGGCATCGCTCCCTTACAATATTCCATAGACAATGGTAGCACCTATGTGACAGGACTTTATGCCGGCTTCTTATTTACCGATCTTGCTGCTGGCACTTACCAGGTGCGTATAAAAGATGCAATCGGATGTGTATCTCTTCCTCTAGCGATAACAGTTTCATCAGATCCTTGTCCCTGCACTCCACCTACGTTCCAGAACACCCCATCCATTGTTACCAACTCCTCCTGCAATCAAAACAATGGAACCATCACTATAACACCCAACGGCGGTTCAGCACCCTTCCAGTATTCAATTAACGGTGGTAGCAGCTATGTTGCAGGACCTGCTGCAGGCTTCACCTTTACCAACCTTGCTCCCGGCACGTATCAATTGCGATTGAGGGATACCAATGGTTGTGAGTCGAACATCGTAGGCAGAACTATTATTACTATAGGATGTACAGAACCCGGTAACGGCACCTGCACTCCTCCCACCTTCCTCAACACCCCACCCATTGTAGGCAATGCCACCTGTGGCAACAACAACGGGCAGATCTCTATTATTCCACAAAGCGGTACTGCGCCTTACCAATACAGCATTAATGGTGGCGCAACTTATATAAGTGGACCTAATGCAGGTTATACATATTTCAATCTTTCAGCAGGCACTTACCAGTTGAGTTTGAAAGATGCAAACGGCTGCGAGTCGGCGGTTGTGGTAAGAACAGTGGCAACCAAGGACTGTCCGCCAATTACCTGTACAGTCCCTACTTTCCTTAACACCTTGCCTATAGTGGGTAATGCTACTTGTGGTAATAAAGACGGACAGATCTCTATCATTCCCCAAAGTGGTACTGCACCTTACCAGTATAGCATTGACGGAGGTGCCAATTATATATCCGGAGCAAACCCCAGCTATACCTTCTTTAACCTTGCAGCGGGCACCTACCAGTTGCGGTTGAAAGATGCAAACGGCTGCGAGTCTGAAATAGTGGTAAAAACAGTGGCAACGGATGACTGTCCACCGACTACTTGCACCCCGCCTACTTTCTTAAATACTTTGTCCATTGTAGGCAATGCCACCTGCGGCAACAACGACGGACAAATCAGCATTATTCCTACAAGTGGTACTGCTCCGTTTATGTATTCATTTGACGGTGGAGCTACGTATACCGCAGGACCAAATGCAGGAGTTACCCGTTTTAACCTTGCGGCAGGCAGCTACCAGTTGCGGTTAAAAGATGCAAACGGCTGCGAGTCGGTAGTAATAACAAAAACAATAATTGCAACAGGTTGCTCTACGTGTACACCTCCCACTTTCTTAAACACCCTGCAAATTGTTGGTGCTGCTACCTGCAACCAAAGCGATGGACAGATATCCATCATTCCAACAAGCGGTACTGGTCCTTTCATGTATTCTATAAATGGCGGCGCAAGTTACCTAGCCGGACCGAACGCAGGCTATACCTTCTTTAACCTGCCCGCAGGCATATACCAATTGTGGTTAAAAGCAGGCAACGGCTGCGAAAGTGCTGTGGTAACAAGAGAAGTGAAGATGATCAATTGTCCGTCACCAACACCATCCATTGCAGGTGTAATTAAGGGCTTTGCTTTTGATGAAAATACCACTGATGGCAAGCTGCAGATTGCTGCGTACCCTAACCCAAGTAAGGGAAGGTTTAACCTACAGGTGATGGACGCAATAGCAGGCAAAGGCGAGTTGTCCATTTTTGATGGCAAGGGGGCTTTGGTGCAAAAGGCAATCATCAACATTGGCAAGGGCAATACCATTAAAGTAAACCTTGTGGGTAAAGCGCCGGGTATGTATTACCTGCAGGTGGTTTCTCAGCAGGGAACAAGCACTGCTAAGGTGATAATTCAATAACTGATTATTTAAAAAAAATAGAAATCACCGCCACGTAGCGGTGATTTCTATTTTATGAACTTTTAAAAATCGTTTTCTAATTGTTTTCTTATTATCTGGTATTAGAAAAATTGTATTAGAATTGAAGGTCAGGGTTTTTAGCTTTTCGGCCTCCATAACGACATACGTCCCCTATTGATGAAGTACAGAAATAAAAACGTTTGTATCATTTGACAAAGGATAAAAACGCCCTACTTAAGACTATCAATCTTTAACCCTTCCCTGCTTCCGTACCCGCAACTAATTTTAACCTGCAAGATTTCGAACGTGTGGTAAAAAAATGATGTAATAAAAAGCCCCGTTAAGGCATTTCTTATCGGGGCTTTTTCATGGGATCTCCTCTGTTCTCTTATGCTGGTTCAAAATCTATTTGCCTAAGAAAGTTGAGCAGATATTGTCGCTAAGTAACTAATCATCTAAGCACCGTCTCTCTCCTTTAATATTAAAAAAGGGCAACAAAATTACTTGCCCGCGCTTCTTGCAATCCATACCAAAACAAGGTATCTTTCGCTGCAGCCCTCCCCGCTTTTAAAAACAATCATCTTTTGTATTAACCGGTACACCAAACTATTCATCCAAAACTACTCTTCATGCTTATTGAGAAACATTGGCTAAAAGCCGAGAATTCCAGCGAAAAAATTGTAAAGTCTGAGACACGTAATGTGCGGGATATAATTGACCCCGACTACCTCATCCTGCATTACACTGCCTGCGACACCGCTAAAGAAGCCATCAATTGGTTTATGAACACCAAAGACAATCCCGACAAAATTGCCGCTCACATTGTGCTCGACCTTGATGGCACCATTACCCAACTCGTGCCTTTTAACCGCAGGGCCAACCACGCCGGTAGTAGTGTTTGGGACAGGGTTGAAAACTTTAATTTCCATTCAATAGGGATAGAAATTGTAAATCCCGGCTTTTGCGAAAAGCTTACTGACAAATCGTACAAAAGACAGATAACAGCAAAACGATTCCAAGCTTATCCTGCAGCGAGAGCAAATGATATTATGGAAACCAATCACAAACACCTGTTTTGGATGGGCAACGACAACAAAAATTGGTTCCGGTATCCTGATGTGCAGCTAAAGGCGCTCTACCAACTTAGCAAATTGTTGGTGGCCCAATATCAACTGATAGCCGTGCTGGGCCACGACGATATTTCGCCTCTCCGCAAGCCCGATCCCGGCCCATGTTTTCCCTGGAAAGAATTTAAAATAAATGTGCTGGGCAAGGTGGACAATGTGGGCGATATTTTTACAGTAACTGCCGACGATGCAAACCTGCGCGGCGATCATAGCACAAATGCGCCTGTGATGAAAAAATTAAACAAAGGCTATAATGTGGGTCTGATAGAAACTTTTGGCGCATGGAACAAGGTGTATTTAGCAAACGATAAAAAAGAAGTGCTTAAAGACAACCGGTGCATTAAGACCATTGGCTGGATCCACTCCTCGCTCCTGCAATTAAAGGGAAGTTAAGGGTTGTGTTGAATGGGAAGTGTTGAATGTTTGAATGCATGTGCGTTTACTAAAGAAGATTTTTTGGGGACCGGACAGGTGATTTTTATCTCTCGGTCGCAGAGTTCCTGGGTCCCGCACTCTTGCGCATTGGCGTCAACTTAAGGTGTTCTTATTGTGGGACGAACAGGAGTAATTCTATCGGACATCGTTGTGTCACTCACTTGTACCGCATCTTTCCATAGCAACTTTTTCCACATGATTTTCTTAGTCATTGTTTTCTAATTTTTACAGTTTATTTTTCGCCTAAAACCATTGCCCGATAAGGGTTTCAGCATGATTTAGGTGTTTCTTAGGGTAAAGTATATGGTACTTTTGCGGGATACGGTTTAGTATTCTATTCAGCCCGTCACGATTTAAAACTTTAAGTAAACGGCATTAAGTGTTGAATTTTAAATGTTGAATTTTAAATGCTGAGATCTTTTCAAACTGACAAGAAGGGAAAGACGAAATGAACGAAGGCGCACTGCCAAAATCATTCATCTGTTTTCTCAAATACGCCTGGAATAAACTCCAAAATTCATAGCTGTTTTCTGAATAACGGTCGGTTCTCCCTCTTTTCAAGTTGCTTAAGTTTTTTGTAAAACAGTATCTTGGCTACAGCACAAATGGGAACGGTGAATATCCCGGATAAATCCATTTTTAAACGAAGTATTCAGTGGTTCAAAAGTCAGAAAATGAAAACCATCGGATACTTTAAGAAGTATGCTTTTTATGCATGGATTACCATTTATATGGCAAATAGCGCTGAGCGCTTTGCTATTTATTTATGCCTGTCTTCTCTTTTACCTGTAAAGATTATTGGCGAAATTCTTCTCTCCCTTTGCATTCTTCAGTGGTTTATATTGCCAGGTATATACTTTACATAGAAGACAACCTACACATAACTGAACAGCAGGCGGAGAAAGTTACAAAAACGTTTGAAAGTGCTCTTGCCAGCAACCCATATTACCAGCAAGCCTTAAATACCGGTCCGCTAAAAAGTATGCGATACAAGATGGTTAAACGCGACCTTAGCAAAGACTTAATTGAATACTACAGCGAAAAGAAATTGATAAAGGAAAGAAACATAAAATTGTCGGCTTTATTTCTTCTACACGAACTTAATGACCTAATTACTTATTGTTAGTAGCTATTTAATTACCAGGGCAATCAACCATGACAATACAGCATTATGTGCATTGTGCAAAATTCCCCTACAAGGTAACATTGCAATAGCACAGAAGCGATCACCTAACTTTTTCGCCGGCTCGCAAATACAGTGTGAGGAGATTGAAACTTATTGCTGCAAAAGAAAAAGACAGTAACACGATTGTGGGTGTATTTAGTGAAGGCAAAAGGCGTGTGTTTGTCGGGAAAAAAATAAAAAATATTAGATACTTTTCCGATTTACGTGTACCCCCTACAGCGCAGGGATCGAGAATACTTTATGAGGTTACCCGGTTTATTACCGAAAATAATATACTCGAAGTTGGTGTGGCACTAATAATAGTTTTTGCAGAAAACAAGGTAATGCTGGGATTAATAAACAGGCATCAGCATGGTGCTAAAAAGCTGTCAATCTTTAAATATTTCTCTGCTGGTAGCTATTTAAGTTATATGGTAAAGTTTTCCTCAACCAGAAAAATTAAAGGGCCTCACCTAATTAACCAAGCTACAAAAGAGGATGTTCCGGCTATGCAAAAACTACTATCTGCAGAGGGGCCTAAAAAGTTGTTCTTTCCCTACTACGATTTTACCCTACCCTCTAAGACCTATTATGCAGGTTTGACCATCGAAGATTATTATGACGCGTTTTCGGAAGAAGAATTGGTGGGCATAGTAGGTGTTCGGGACCAGCACCAAATTAAGCAAACCCGAATTACAGGCTACAGCAGATGGGTCGGGGTTCTTCGCCCTTTGGTCACGTTTCTAATCCTGTAAAATAAAAAGCAAGCGTACCATAATTCCTCTTGAAATCCAAAAACGTGATGGCCTTAATTATAAAGAGGTATTTCAGTAATTTATTTTCTTCCACAACTTTTTTAAAGTAAGGATAGTAGCCATGCCAATGTTTTTGTGGTGCCTTAAATGATGGTACCTCATCGCGTTAATGGTAGAGCCAATCGGGTAACACGTCATCATTTCCAAGAGCCTGTATTTAACCGTTTTGTTTTTTAAGGGCATATGTAGAACATAGTGAAGTATTACACGCAAAGAGTGGTAGCGTGAAGCAATCTACAAAGCTACAATCGGATACTCCCAAGGAGAAGTATATACATACATCAACCAGAAAGCTACTATCAGTGTCCAATCAATAAAAGCGTTTTGCAGCAAAAAGTTTATCCCAGGCTTCACCAACAAATCTTTCAAAATATCTTTTTTATTAAAGGATAGATTCAATTCCAACTCGTCGACCAGGTGATATTTCAGTCTGCAGAACCATAAGAGTGTTTTAGGCTAATGAAGTTAATCGATTTCACCTTGAATGTAGCTGGGTAAATGGCCTGGATGTAGGTGTTTCCTGCAGCAAGGATAATGTGCAAAAGTGCCACCGACACTTGCGGCCAGCCGAATCCTGGTTCCTTTTAAATCAGTGGCGTTTGGTGAAGGTGCGCCTTTTATGATCAGTTTCTAATTGGATACACAAGCCCCCTCATTCACTTTTTAAACATTAACTATTAACGCCCATATTTTTTGGCTGACCTTGCTATGTAATCAATGGTATAGGTTGTGCAATCATTTTTGCCCGCTAAGTTCACGCCAATGCGTTTTTCGGGAACCACACTTGTACTTGTTTGAATTCTGTATTAGACCTGCAAGTACAATCAAATCTCACTAAGTATCATAGGTTCAACATCTGGCATTTGATTCTCCCTTTTCACAACATAATGCACTAATCAAAAATTCTTCCCGCAAAATTCATCATTCAACTCAGCCGCTGCCCTTGGCAAGTGTTTTGAAGTACATCCTGTAAGCAAAGCCTTTTTCTCATGTTAAAAGATTACTCCGTTGCACATTTATGCAAGCGCACAGAGGAGTTCAGAAAAAAACTCACCAACTATTTTGTTCCCAATAGCAACGATCCTAAGGTGCCCCCCAGTGTGTACAGGTACCAGCCCGTCACTTTCGAGCAATCACCTGGCAGGTGGCATACCATTTTTGGTATGGTACCGGAGGTAGGCATATGGACGATAGGCACCTCGCCTTTTGAAGCAATGCAGGAGTTTGACAAAGAACTTCAATTACACCTTAACCAGCAGGGTACCGTTCTCCGCAATGTGGAGTTGCCGCTTCGCCAGCGCATCCACAAACATGTGTTTGATAAGATAAACCTGATCATGGGCTGGTAGTAGCTCATTGTTGTTTATTGAAATTAGCATAAGTTAATGCTGTTGACCTTAAATGAATGGCAACATTAAAAGATACTTCCCAGAATTTACAAGGCAATAATGCTTGATACCTGGTAAAACAACAGGAGTAGCCGGATGTTCAGCCAAAGTATACAGGCAAGCCATCCAACACTTACGCATTAGGCAAATATTTTTGGGTAACGGGCAGCAGGCACCTGTTTGAACATCCTTGCCTCGGTTCAAAGGCAGTTTTTCATAGGGTCGGGTGGCAGTTTACCTGCCTGCCCCGGTTTTCCGGGGAGCTTGTTGAAGGGCAGTAGCCTTGGCAGATACTACTATCCTTACTCTGCCTGTAGAAAAAAGCAGGGAGTTAATATTGCACCACTTTAAGCTTACGCAATCGCTGGTGCACGTAATAACTTCGCGGGTACGCGACGTTACCGCATTGCAACAGCAGAATGAAAAGATGATGGCCCTCGGTAAGTTATCGGTAGGGCTTGCTCACAAACTAAATAACCCGGCCGCCGCCATAGTGCGCGGTTCTACCTCGCTTAAAAAACACTTTCAATTGCAACCCGAAAGTTTTAAACAGGTGATAGCCATAAAAATGACGGCTGCACAGGTTGATGAGGTGAACCAACAAATGTTTGACGTAATACAACGCAGCCCGCGTTCAGCCTTATCGCTAATGGAAGAACGAAAAGGAAGATGAGTTGAATGACTGGCTGGAGGAGCAGGATGTAGATCCGCCAGTGGACATAGCGGAGAATTTTGTGGATTTTAGTTTTACCCCCGCCGACCTTGATGGCTTTGCGAATGTAATTACGGTGAAGGACCTTTCGCCAGTGCTTTAACTGGATAAACAATAATTTAGATAAGCAGGTGCTGCGTGCCATTGCCCGCGACCTGAAAGAGCAATACAAAACCGGGTAACGGGTGATAAGCACAAGCACCGTAACAGATGCACTGGATGCGCTGAAAGAATTAAAAAACAAAGGCGAGGTGGTAGCCGTGTTTATTAGCGATCAACGGATGCCGGAGATGAATGGAGTAACCTTTTCTGGAACATGCCCGGGCAATATTTCCATTACCAAAACGAGTACTGCTTACCGCTTATTCCGATACCGATGCCGCCATTAAAGCCATAAAAGAAGTAATGCAAAGACAAAGAAGTATACATTATTGGCGGGAAAATTTTGCGGGGCAAGCCGCCATGTACTTATCTAAGTTTGCCATGCATGTATACATAATCATTCGCAAGGGGTCGCTTGCCGCCAGCATGTCGGCTTACCTTATAGACCAGATTATGGCAAGTGACAACATTTCACCTGCTCCCTTTTACAAAAATTAAGGAAGCCAGCGGCAATGGTAAACTTGAAGCATTGGTGCTACAGCATACTGCCACCGGCCAGGAAACCAAAATGCCTGCCGACGCCTTGTAAATGTTTATCAGCTCTAAACCGGGTACCGATTGGGTAGAGGGTGAGATTATCAAAGACGGTAAAGGTTTCATTGAGACCGGCTGTGAATTGCGCAGCTACGAACCCTTTAAGAAAATATGGAAACTTGATCGCGAGCCTTACCTGCTGGAGACAAGCAGCCATGGTGTGTTTGCGGCGGAAGATGTGCGTGCCGGCGCTATGATTCGTGTAGCCTCAGCCGTAGGCGAAGGATCGATTTCAATAAGTTTTGTACATAAGTATTTAGCAGAAATGTAGAATGGATGGCCAGAGAATGAGCCTTTCACCCACCTACACCGCGGGTCCATTTACACATACCTACTGCGTGCCTGTACCTGCAAACCCCAGAGTTATTTACCCATACCTACTGCTTGCCGGTACCTTTAAACCTCAGGGTTTACGACTATTACACACCTTGCACTGCTTTCATTCACATACCGAACAACATTAAAACACCCTGGTAAAAAAAATGAAAATTACTTTGTATTTCAAGGTAATTTTTAAATGTGCGGTGAAAGAAAAACACATATTGTTTTTGCCAGGAAGAAGCGCTGAAATAAATGATTGTACAAGGATGAATACCATACAGGCAAGTACAAAGACTAACACCAGCGGCGTGGAAAAAGTGTTGAGTGGATTATTTGGCATTGCTGTTTTTGGCAGCAGATTTTATCAATTAGTTTTGGAGCTGCGAAAAAGGCTTTGGTGTTTTTCTGCTGTTGCTTTCCCTGTTTCGACAACCCCCCCGGAAAACCGGGGCAGACAGGTAAACTGCCACCCTATCTCTACGGCCATAGAAATGAAAAACAGCCTTTGAACTGAGCCCTTCGAAAGGCTCAGGGTAAACTAAGGCAACGATGTTGATCTGTATTCAACCGCCGGGTACAAAAAATTAAAGATTAAGTATTATCATGCCAGCGCTAATGGTTTTGTATTGTAATTGTTTTATTAGGCTATTATAGGTCGTGCGTAGTAATGTTTATTTTGCTTAGCACACGTGTATGCATATCGGCTACATTTTGTACCAGGGATAAACTGCCATCGGACTCAAGAATCATCACATCAACCTGCTCTACACTACTCAGCCCTTTTTTCCTGATCGTTGCATAAATTTCATCCTCATCTATCCTTTCTTTTTTCATCATTTCGGGCAGTAATTTCCCTTTGTACACCAATAGCGTTGGGGTAGACTTTAAAAGGTTGTTGATCGTTTTATAACGCACGGATAAATAAGTGATCATGTATTGCAGGTATATGAGGATGGCAAAGGCCAGCACACCATCAAACAAGGGTATACTCTTGTCTAACAGTACCGTAGCCAATGTTGATCCAAGGGCAATGGTTACAATAAAGTCGAATGCATTCATCTTTGATAAGGTCCGTTTACCGGATGTTCGTAGTAAAATGATGATACCCACGTAGGCAAGCACGCCAATAATACATATGCGAACAACGCTTTCAATACTATCGAAGAATATTTTTTCCATGCTCTACTGTTTTTCGATGTATAATTTATTGGTTAGAATCATTACAATAAGCATGAGCGGAGTGGCAAGTAATAATCCCCAGAAACCGGTTAAGGGTGCCACCAACAACTGGGCTATAATGATGAGTGCAGGAGGCATGTTGATCATTTTTTTTTGAATGGAAGGGGTAATAATGCTGCTCTCCAGTGTTTGAATAAGAATGTAGGAACCGGCAACAATGATGGCCGTAGTAGGGCTTTGCATAAGACCAATTAATACCGCCGGTATCATTGCTATCAGCGGGCCAAAATTTGGAATAAAGTTTAGAATACCCGCAATAAGCGCAAGTACCAGCCAAAGCGGCATACCTAGAATTAGTAAGGTAATGGCCGTAAGTATAAAGATGGCGAACATGGCAAAAATTTGGCCTTTCAACCATTTTTTTAATCCGTCACCCAGGTCGCTAATTACTTCATTTGCTTTGTTACGCCCCGAACCTGGCACCAACTGCACCATGCCATTTATATAAACCCGTGGCGAAACCACAAAGAATATTGCTAGTAATAAAATAACGTAGATATCGCCGATTACGCCGAAGGTTGACTGGAAAAATGAACCGGCAACTTGCTGTGCCTTTTGCATTGTTTCAGGGTCGGTCACTTTTTTTACTACTTCGCGGCCAGCCTCGCTCTTACTAAGGAAGGTGCGTGCATTATCCACCAAAACAGGTACTTGCTCTGTCAACTGCTGCGCCTGCAAAATTACTTTATGCCCTATTAGCCAAAATGTCCCTATCAACAGCAGAAAAGTGCCTACAATAGAGATAGTGAGACACAGCCCTGGCTTCCATTTGGTTTTACGGCAAATCATATCGCCCAGCCCTCTGAAAAAAATGGCTACCAACAAACCGGCCAGTAGTAAAAGAAATACATTGAAGATGGCCTTAACGAGTAAAAGGATGATAGTTGCCAAGGCAACAATACCAACGGCTATCCATACTTTTTTTATATACTCTTTACGGTTGTCCTTGTCTTGTGCTGATTGATTCGTCATACAACTACTTGTGGTTTAATATAAAATTGAAAGAATATTAAAAGAACTGGGTGATGTTTCTTAACAGTGTAACTACCCGCTACTTGCTTTTGGTAAAAATGCTTTTTACATATTCTCCCGCTTTTTCAAGCACCTGAACATTTTGTTGCAATGGCCGCAAATCCCCTTCTGTATAGTCAGCCATCTGTTCAGGAAAAAGAATAACATAATTGGTGTTAGAGAAATATTTTACAAGGTATTTGGGCAACTTCTCCAGGTCGGCACTGTACGATAGATAGCCTTTTCGGGAGGAAACAATTATAAAAAGATCATCTTGCTTAACCTCCCGGGTAAACACAAGAAAATCCTGCCACTCGTCAAACACGGTAAAGTTGATGTTGAGTGAAGGTTGTATATTATCGTTCATCTTTTGCAAAAACTCAAGCGTAGTTTGCCCTGCATGTATATGCAAAGGCAGGCCTGTTTCGCGGGAAATGTTTACGATGCGGCTAAACCAATGGTCAAACCCTTTCTCAAATTCAGCATTGTGTGGTGCCAATACAATAATCCGTTTAAGGGTATTTATCGGTTGTAAGGCTTTGTAAATAAAAACAGTCTCACTTGTTTTTTCAAGAATTTTTTCTGTGGTAGGACCAAAAAAACGTTCCCGTTCGTTGGCCAGGTGGTGCAAGCCAATAATTACATCGGTTATGTTCTGCTCTTTAATGGTGTAAACTATCCCGTTGCTAATGTTAAGGTCAAACCGGTTAAGGGCCACAATGGTATTGTCTGTTGCAGCAGCATGTTTAATGGCGTTTTCCATCATTCGTTTGCCTGAGGCCTTTCCTTCGCCGGTGGTATCCTGTTCGTCTACCACATGTAGTGCAAAAAGGGGCGATTTGTGTTTGTCCGGTTGAAGCAAGAAAGCAAGGTCAATGAGGTTATTCACTGTTTCAGGATAAGCAAGGGAAATGAGTATTCGCTCGTGCTCTTCGTTTGAAGCCACATCCTTTTTAGCACCTTCTGTAATGGCTATTTTCCGCGATGCTTTTTCTACAACAAATGAGCTGATGGTGCAGGTAACCAAAATCATAATAATGGTGCCATTCAGCACGTCTTCGTTCAGCAGGCGGATCGGTTCGCCTGTGGCTGTTTCGCCCAGAATTACATTGTAACCTACAAGTACCACGGCCAGCGTAGCGCCTACTCTTGCATTGCTCAGGCCAAAAATAATTTGCCGCTCATCGGCCGACATCTTAAAGGTTTTTTGCATAAGCAATGCAGCCAGGTATTTAGTAGCCACCGCCAATACAATCATTACACCCGCCACCTTTAATGCGCCCAGTCCTTTAAACAACACGCTAAAATCTACCAGCATGCCAACCCCTATTAGGAAAAACGGGATAAATAAGGCATTGCCAACAAACTCTATCCTGTTCATCAGCGGAGAACTATGCGGGATGAATTTATTTAGGGCCAGGCCAGAGATAAAGGCCCCTATGATAGCTTCCAAACCTGCGGCTTCAGCCAAAAACGCCCCCAGGAAAACAATGGCCAGCACAAAGATGTATTGCGATACATTGTCGTCAAATTTTTTGAAAAACCACCGGGCTATGAGGGGAAAGATAAAGAAAACAATAGCCGCAAAAATAATGGTTGAGATGACCAGCCTTATCCAGAACGACGAGGTAATATCGCCCTTATACATACCTACAATACCTGCCAGCACCAGCAGGGCCAGAATATCGGTTACAATAGTACCGCCTATTGTAAGCGTAACGGCGCGAATACGGGTAATGCCATAGCGGCTTGCTATAGGATAAGCCAGCAAAGTATGCGATGCAAACATACTGGCTAGCAGGGCCGAAGTAGGCAGATCGAAATTGAGGACGTAATAAGCAGCTATTGTGCCAAAAAGCATAGGAACCATAAACGTGTATAAACCAAAGACAAGGCTTTTTACACTGTTCTTTTTAAACTCCTCCAGGTCAATTTCAAGCCCTGCAGTAAACATGATATATAACAAACCTACCGTGCCAAACAATACAATGCTGCTATCGCGCAGCAAGAGGTTAAAACCATAAGGCCCTATAATTACCCCGGCTACTATAAGCCCTATAATGTGGGGCACCTTTAGTTTATTTAACAGTATAGGGGCAAACAATATAATGAACAACACCAGCGAAAAAATAATTACCGGGTTCTTTAGTGGCAGGGTAAAATCGAGTTCGGTTAACAATACCATAGTAGCAGTTTTTAGATGGGCGGTTATTGCCTGACAAGCGTTAAATCGTATACAATGCGGCAATCGTTTGTACGATAGATTTCGCGTCTGCCAATCATCGTATTTTCTTTTGCAGGCTGTATTCTTACCACCATTTTTACATCGGGGGTAGGGATGGTGTTGTCGGTTTGTGCCAAGAGCTCAAAGCCATTACTGGCATAGGTACCCGAATACACCCGCACTAGCTTACCGTCATTCATTGCCTTAATTATTATGGAATTATTTTGAAAGGCAATCTCCCATTGTTCGGTACGGGTATCGCCCACTGCAGAGCCGGCACAGTTGGTTTCCGTACAGCGCATCGTGGTATTGTATGTACCGGGGATAGTAGGGAATAGGGTGGCAAGGCTATCAGACATTACCCTGGTACTGTCAAGCAAATGTTCCCTCCGGGTTAGTTCCTCGTCTTTTAATTGCAACGAGTTTTGCCAGGCTACCAGTTCCTGCTCTTTTTGTAGCAGGGCCTTCTCTTTATTTTCCAGTTGTTCTTCACGCTTACGTATATCGCACCCTTGCAAAAAAGAAAAAGCAATTAGTAAAATGATCATCCATCTCATGAGCAAACTTTTTTAAACAATAAGAAACAAATATTGTGTCAATAAATATAATTACGCCCCTTTGTATGCTTAATCATCTTCAAGCTAAGAATTTTATTTTTTTTTGAGCCAGGCAGGATACTACTATTAAACAGCCGTTGCAGTCTGCCCCATCATTTTGTGGGGTTAACCCCATCATTAATTCGGGGTCGCACTCTTGTACTGAAGGTAATTTTACTGGGCATTTTCAACAACGGCCACGAATTTCATATTCACGATATTATTCTATGGATATAGAATTATTTCATCTTTCTTCTGCCATCTTTCTTCTTTGCCATCTGCCATTTTTCATCTGTTATTTAATTTTCAATCTTCTATTTGACCTGTAATAAGCTACTTTTTAATCTTCACACTTTGATAGCGCTCGATTGATTTTGCCGTAATCTAAATCATCAACTTAATTGAACATGATTACACATTTTGTATTGCTGTTGATTAAAAATTCTGCTTGCTACACACTTTACTAACTAAAAACTCCTAATTACAACACTCCAACCCGGGTAGTTTTTCTTCATGAAAATTATTTATGGGGCTACTATCCTTGCTGCAAAGTCTTTTGCCAAGAGGTAAAGATCTCCATAAATAAAATTTCCGCTAATGATAAATGGTGTTCCCGTTCCGGAAAATCATTCAACGCTGCAAGCTCGTGCTATAGGCTATGTTTTATCGATGCGTTTAGGCGGTTAGAATAATGCACATTAAAATAGCCCTGTCTCCTTTGCTGTAAAAACTATTCCACCATATATTGTATCACAAGGTGTAGTAATGCACAGGTATCTGTTAGCTCATACTTTTCGGCACTTGTTTACAATATATTTTCTACGATAGCCTGTTTGCAACATCAGTCATTTACTGCTGCTATTCCTTTACAAAGGCATGATTCTTTTGTACTTACTACTAATAACTAAAAGGCATTCTGCCTTTTAGCCAAACCAAACAATAAATCAACTTTTATGAAACGTACAGTAAAAAGTCTTCAAGGGTACAGCATTGGTGCAACTGATGGAGAGATTGGTACCGTGAAGGAAGTTTATTTTGATGACTCATCATGGACCATTCGTTACCTGGTGGTTGAAACGGGCACCTGGCTTTCGGGGCGTAAAGTGCTTATCTCGCCGCAGGCCATATCCTCACCATTAAAAGATGATGAGATATTGCCTGTAAACCTTACAATGGACCAGGTAAAACATAGCCCCGACATAGATACCGACAAGCCCGTATCGCGACAGCATGAAATGGAACTGTACAACTATTACCCCTGGACCAGTTATTGGGGCGGTGGTATGTGGGCAGGCGGATTGGGTACAACCGGTATGATGCTTCCTCATGTAGAGCCTTTTGAAGCTGCCATTCGACAAGGAGAAGCAAACGAAAGCCATGGGGAGGAGGGTGACCCACATTTACAAAGTTCATCAAAAGTAAAAAGCTATACCATACATGCACAAGATGGGGATGTAGGCGAAGTGGAAGATTTTATTATAGATGACAATACCTGGAAGATTAGGTTTCTAGTGGTAGATACCGGTAATTGGCTGCCTGGAAAAAAGGTACTTATTTCACCCCAATGGATAGAGCACATTGAATGGGAAACATCGCGGGTAACGGTAAACGTAGGTATCGACAAAATAAAAAATGCCCCTGAATACGACCAGGACAAACCTGTAAGTGATGATTATGAACAAGGATTGTACGGCCACTACGATGCTAAATTTTCCTGACACTACCTTCTATATTTTTAACTATGAATTCAATGTCTTTCACTTAATGAATCTTAAGGCAATAATGGAAAAACATACGTTGCGGAAAAAGCTGCCATAAAAAGATACAAGTATCCCGATGTATATGTATCGGGAAGTGACACAACCAGGGAATCGCCAAAAACAAATGTTCGTACCCAAAAAAATCTTAAGCTAATGATACTGACTATTATTTTATACCCCGGGCCTTACCACCCGGGTTTTCTATTTTCCTCTCCTTAATAATTTGTCCCATAGTTGCATTGCGTCGGGTGTAACCTTTAAGTAAAATACGCCTGCAATCATCACTATAGAAAACAAGAGGGTTTTCAATATTATCCCCGTCCAGCCCTGCAAACTGCCAAGCAATAAATAACATAAGGCATAACCAACCGCAGCTATGGCCAGTGCATACACGGTGTTACGGGTAAATGGCTGCATGCTAAACTTGCGACGTAAAAACTCAAACCGGATAGCATTGTATAATGTAAATGAGAAAAGCTCGGCATACGCGGCACCAATAATGCCGTTATACTTTATGAGCACATACGTAAGCGGAATGCGTACACCCAGCATAATCACCCCGCTAATAAAATCAAAGCGCCAGTATACCGAAGTTGCTATGATGGTGCCATTTACCCCGGTACCCGCATCAATAATGCGGGTGAGGCCTAATATAAAAATTACTGCTATAGCTGCCTGGTAATCGGCCTGTATATTAAGCACCTGCAAACCTTCCTGCACATTCAGCCAAAGGTTTCCAAAAATGAACAGTGCCATCAATAAAAGATTTATACTGGTACGGTGATAGATCCTGTTTATTTCAACCAGGTTCTTGTCTTTCCAGGCTTGCGACAGCACCCCCGTAGTTACTGATTGCATACTGCGCTGTGGTACCTGTACCAGGTTAGCCGCATATTGGGCAAGG
>MWWF01000076.1_pt1 | contig 17021 bp, 11 predicted proteins | sample 1047351 | NCBI WGS metagenome assembly MWWF01 (sample SAMN06349970, study PRJNA376086) | soil metagenome | isolation source: MGM-3 sample Antarctic (ecotone) soil | place: Antarctica
GTTGACTTACGCTTTATTTACCCAGGTAGATGATCTGCAAACTTTTATAGAAGCGGACAACACGCTTGATGCCAATAATAAGATCAGATTTCTAAGAGGCTTAAATGATGTGCTTTTTTATTTTGATGGATTGTATACCTCACGAAAGATAACCGCTGTTGAATTGCCAAATGTAATTGCGGCATTTAAAGAAGCAATGGAGCTGGAGCGAAAAGAGCAATCTATTACACCCGTGGTAGAGAGATACGAATTGGAAATTGGCGAAATGCTTACGAAAGCTTATCCATTTCAAAAGAATGTTGGGCGAGAGGATAGTTACAAACTTTTGGTGTTGAAAGCATGTAACAGGAACCCCGACAAAATACTTCCGATCTTAAGAATTAATCCAAATATATCCTTTGCCGACAGCCTTATTAAATTGGTGGCCTACCACAACCAGGAAGATGTGTATACATACGCCCAAAGTACTAATACACCGTTGGGAAAGCGTATCCAGAATGTAGATGACCCACTTGTAAGAACTATAAGTAAACTTGCGTTGCTTAATGAAGGGCGTTTGTATTTTCCCTTTCTCGATATGCTTTACAAGGGCAAGATGCAGATGGAAGATGTACAAAACGCGCTGAAAGATGACAATAAATATTATAAACTACTGGTAAGCACACAGATTGATTATGCTGATCGCTTACGTAGGCGCGATACGCCAATGGCCATGCAAACGCTTACCGGAATGTTGCGGAAAAAGGCAATTGATATCTTTATAACTTCAATAAACGGGTTACATGATTCGCCTGACAATATAAGGATGCGTATTGTAGAACCCTTGAACCCGCAGGAGTTGTACTATTTATGCGTGATGGGCGAAACAGAAATTTATACGAGCAGTTACCTGAAGGTGTATGACCGCATATTTCAAAGAATGAAGAACCCAAGCAGCGACACTTTGCTGATGAGTGTAAACTTTGATCATTTTAAAAAGTTTATTAAAATGGCAGCGGGGTACAACCGCTTGGATGATCTGCTGGGCAGAATGGAAAAAGGAAATGCAGAGATATTAATGAAGGCTTTTGTAAATGGCTTGGAGCGGACCGGTAACCTGGAAGATGCCGTAGATGTGGCAGACTCCTATGCAAGTATATACGACAGTAGTCTGAAGAAACTTATACTTGGCGAAGTACAGAGCAATTATAATTTTTTGGTTAAGAAAGCAGACTCGCGGGGTAGTAACATTTACGAAATATTGAACAATATCTTTCTTAGCATGGACTCGTCCAATAAGGTAGATATCTCTTCCAGGTACGGTATTCCTCCTATTTACAAAGTGCCTGGCAGTTTGCTAAAAGACACCAGTGGCAGAATTGTGATACAGCAATTTTTTTATGGCGATAAAGATGGAATTGGCGTGTTCAGAAATTTTATTGGAGCATACACCAATTCAAACTGGAAGATTGTTAGCAAACCTGAGTGGATAGAAGTAAGTTCAACAAAGGGTCAGCCCATCACGATTTACTCAAACAAGCCTCTCGACCCAGAGCAAGACCTTGACGCAAAAGCCCAGGCATCACTATTAAATTATTTAGCTGAAAAAGAACTAAATCCCACAGTGGTAATACACCGCGGGCATAGCTACTTTGTTAAGTATACCATACAGCAACTTGTGCCGAGCGCCAAAGTGGTTTTACTGGGCAGTTGCGGCGGATACCATAACCTGCATGATGTACTTGAAGTGTGCCCGTATGCACATATAATAGCCAGCAAGCAAGTAGGTAGTGGTACTGTAAACCAACCTATGATTGTAAACCTGACTGAAGTACTGCGGCAGGGTAAAGACCTGGACTGGCCTTTGCTTTGGAAGGATTTTAATACCCGGTTTAAAGGCAATGCCCTATTTGATGATTATGTGCCGCCCCACAAAAACCTTGGCGCTATTTTCATTATGGCTTATAACACCTTGCAACAACGAACAGAAGGGTAGAGAGCACTCTTACATCAATTTCATTAATTAAAAAGGTTCTTGGGGCCGGAGAGGTGCCTTTCATCTCTAAGACCGTACATATCCCGCACTTTGACGTTGCAGTCAAATTAAGAAGTCTTTTTTGTGTTCCAGAAATTTTACCAATTATGTCTCGATGCTGCCTGCCCGGTCAAAGCTGCGGAGTCGAAACTTTTTTCTCCACGCACCTTTTAGACCGAAAACTCTTTTTCTCTGCTTACACTATGAACGTTTGGGATAACAAGTCAGCCTAAAATCAAACACCAAGCAGCCTACAGCCGTTACGTCTATTGGGTTTAACATAATCTCTCAAAATTAATTTTGACGCCAATACGAACTTTTGCGGAATACTGTTGGTGATTTATTTGCCTCGTAAATGTTTAAACAAAAGTCAACTGCATCAATTGATACATGTCCAAATCATCCTCATACAGTATTTGCACCAGCCAATGCAAAAGCTGCCTTTAAATCTTCTAACATTCAACATTCTTTACCTGCTGTTTGGAGTAGCTTGGCAAATTGTTCAAGGCGTCAAGCGCCCTACATAAAAGTGTTCTATCTGGGCAAAATGAGGGGGTAATTAGCTGGTACAATGTCACAAAACAAGCTCTGATCTTAGTTGTTTTCACCAACGGAAAAAAACAAAATTTTTTATGGCAGAATAAAACAATCCCAGTGTAAAAAAGTGCCATGGAAAGTTGCGGTACAAGGGTGTGACACAAGAATGCCCAATGTAATGTCACAAGTTCGCCCCCAAAAAAATTAAATAATACCATTACTCAATTACTCTTTTTAGTAATGACAGTACCCCAAACGACTAGTAACACTGACCCTTTTATTTGTTGCTTCACGTAGCACAGTGATATATGACTTAGACCATCATTGTACAGGCCTAAAAAAATAAAAACCCTCCACATAGGAGGGCTGCTTTTACTTATTAGGTTTTTTAGGTAAGACAGCTTTTGGCGGTTCTGTCTTTGCTGTATCCTTATCCTTATTCTTTTTATCCTTTTTGCCAAAAATGCCGCGCAAAAATCCTTTCTTTTCTTGTGGTTCAGTTTTAGGATTTTCAGCTTCAGGCTTTTTTACCAGTTTTTCTTCGGTGGGTACCCCTGGTTTTACCTTCTCTTTTGGCAAGTCACTTTCAGCTTTTATTTCCTCTGGCACAATATCGAGTGGTATTGAATAATCATCTGAGCTGCCATTTCCAATGTCTTCCCCTTGCGCACCGGGAGCAACTGTGTTGGGACTATTCATGTAATCATAAATCACATCGTTGCTCATGGATTCGGGTGCCACAAATTTAGAATTTCTCTCCAATCCCAGCGTTGGGTCTTTAAAGGCCTTGTTAAAAAAATACGCCCAGATGGGTAAGGCTGCCCGTGATCCTTGCCCTTCGTCGGTACTGTTGAAACGAATAAAACGATCGTCGCAACCAACCCAGGCACCGGCGAGCAGTTGCGGGGTATATCCCATAAACCAGGCATCACTATTATCGTTGGTAGTGCCGGTTTTTCCGGCAATCTCACCATCAAGTCCGTAGCCTGCCATAGAGCGCCCGGTACCATTCTTAATCACACTTTGCATCATCAATGCTACAGAATAGGCGGTCACTTCATTTATTACTTCTTTGCGTTGGGTAGGCAGCATGTTTTCTATTACGTTACCGTTTTTATCTTCAATTCTTGCAATCAACATGGGCTTTGCATTGAAGCCGCGACCCGGGAACATGCTATAGGCCTGCATCATTTCGAACAACGAGATTTCGCAACTACCTAAGGCAATTGATGGATATGGTTCTATTTTGGTTTGCAGGTTGCTGCGTTTCAAAAAATCGACAAAGCGTTTTGGCCCTTCGTTGCCGTTGGTGCCAAGTTGTTTCATGATGTAGGCTGTGGCACAGTTTCTTGACCAGGTAAGGGCCTGTGTCATCGTCATACTTCTGCCGGTACATGTAGTGGAAGTTGCCGGCACCAGACCCAGACTGCCAAAGTTCTGCTGTACATCCTGCACCGTAGAATTAGGGTTGAGACCGGCTTCTTCAATGGCCAGGCCATACAACAAGGGCTTGATAGTACTGCCTACCTGCCGCTTGGTATTTATGTTTACGTGGTCAAACTTGAAGGTTTTAAAATCTATACCACCTACCCAGGCTTTTATTTGTCCGCTCAACGGGTCCATTACCATAAAACCTGCCTGTAGCATTTGCCGGTGGTACTTAATCGAATCATACGGGGTCATGGTAGTATCTGTCTCCCGTTTATTGTTCCAGGCAAAAATGCGCATGGGTGTTTTCTTATAAAAAGTCTTTTTTATCTCTTCTTCTTCCATTCCATCCCGCTTCAGGTTTTTCCAGCGCTCACTCACCTTCATAGCTGCCTCAAGTATATTTTCATGTCCTTTCCAAACACTGCCGTTCCTTATATTACTTTGAGCGTTTAGTATCTTTTGCATATAGTTCATGTGCTTGCCCACCGCTTCTTCTGCATAAAGCTGCATGCGTGGGTTTACCGTGGTATATATTTTTAAGCCATCCCGGTACAGGTCATATTTATCGCCATTGGGTTTGGTATGGGCCTTGCACCACTTTTTCATTTCCTCGCCAAGTACCATTCTAAAATAAGGCGCAAGGCCGGCGGTCTCATCCAACTTTTTATAGTTAAGTACAATGGTTTTTCTTTTTAATGATGCTGCTTCGTTATCTGACAAAAACTTGTTTCGCTTCATTTGATCTAGCACAATGTTGCGGCGATCGAGTGCAAGCTTTGGATTACGGCGGGGATTGTAGAGGGTTGGTGCATTTACCATACCAATCATTACGGCTGCTTCTTCAACATTAAGCCTGTCGGGCTCCTTTTGGAAAAAAGTTTTTGCCGCGTTACGAATGCCATAAACATTATCGCTGAATGGAACGGTATTAAGGTATAATGTGATGATTTCATTCTTGGTAAAGTTGCGCTCCAGTTTTATGGCGATAATACTCTCCTTTACTTTTTGAATTATACGAGTGATGGGGTTGCGGCTATAATCAGTAAAAAGGTTCTTTGCCAGCTGTTGTGTAATTGTACTGGCTCCACCGTCGCGGCCCAACTTAGCAAAAGCCCTCGCTAATCCATACGCATCAATTCCACTATGCTCATAAAATCGTTCATCCTCGGTAGCTACCAGTGCATTTACCACATTCTTATTAATGTCTTTAAACTCAACATTGGTGCGGTCTTCCAGGTAGTACTTTCCCATCAGTGTGCCATCTTCAGCTATAACTTCACTGGCCAGCGAAGCCGACGGATTTTCCAACTGCTCAATAGATGGCATTTTGCCAAATACGCCCCAGTTGGCAAATAGGATCAACAACAAAAGCAACGCACATCCTATGAAGGCAATTCGCCAGAAATACACCACAGCTTTACTACTACGCTTTTTCTTCATACATTTTTTATTACACTGATTTTTTTATATAAAAGCAACGGAATACAAGGCAAAAATACGTGGCTACAGAGGAACTAGATTAAATGCTGACAACTGCTGATTATGATGATTTGAGGCCGATACTTGTGTTTCCGGTTTTTTGTGGATTGTGCCCCCTGTTTAGAAAAGTTCTGTCCGATATTTTTACAGAAAATAACGTGCCTGACTTTAATTACCAGGTGGTAAGGCCAACAGAATCGTTGGTTAAAATTTGCCCGGAAAAGCTTTGTTAAGCAGTTCCCTATATGAGTTCATATCCTTGCTGTTTTTTAGCACTTCGAGGTTTGCAGCACTAATTACAATGAAATTGTACTTCTCGGCTGTAAGCCAGGGCAATATTCTGCTGCGCGCCTGCGGCCTTACATTATCTACATAGTCTACCGCTGCATTGGCATCGCCAAAAGGTCCTTCAAGTAATAGGTGGAACCGATCGTCGAGTTGCAGTGAGTTTATATCGATGGGTTTGTTATAGAACTTCTCACGATTAAAGCGATTGAAGGCATTTTTAGCCTCGCTGGCATATACGGGGTCTACTTTATCCAGTACAACTACCACATAGTGTTCATCGGCTGGCTTAAACGTAAATCCTTTAAGATTGATAACGGGAGCAGTTTCCGGTGCCTTTTCAACAACGGGCGGCAATGTTACCGGAGCAGAAACGACAGCAGGAATGGTGTCTTTGGGTTTGATTTTTACTATTTCAGCACTTTTCAACGTGTCTTTTTTTGGCTCATTTGACGGCGCTTTTGTTACAACAGGCGGTACTTCTGGTGCTTTAACTATGGCAGGCGCCTGAACAACACTATCTTTTTTGGGCACAGTAGTTTTGGTAACCGGCTGGCTTACGGTGTCTTTTTTAGCCGGTGTAACAACTACTGGTGTTTTGGCTAAAGTATCTTTAGCTGGCTGCGTAATAGGCTTTGTGACCGGTGCAGTTGCAACGGTGTCTTTGGCAGGCTGTATCAGTTTAGCGATTGCTACTGCCGCCGCAGTATCCTTAGCAAGAGCAATTACTGGAGGTTTTGCAACAGCAACGGTGTCCTTTATTTCAGGTTTTTTGGGCTGAGGTATGGCAGGGGGAGTGTATGCTACAATTGTTTTTGCGGCAGGTGCACCTTCATTTCTCGTTACTTCCAGTTTAGTTAAATAATCTTCTATCTCGCTGCGCCTTTTCAACACATCAATCATTGTTTGTGCCTTTTCAGCCATTGGATTGTCGCTGAAGTTTATCTTAAGAATTGTTAACAACTGTATGGCCGTAGAGTCTGCTTTTTCTTTGATATAATAGATCGATTCGATGTACACCAATTGCGGTGTCCAATACATTTTTCCATACTGGTCGTCTGCTGTTTTCTTTTCTAGTTTTGCCTTCTCAAACTGACCTTCAATAAACAAGTTGTAGATCTCCTCGTACTTTTTTGTGGCAAGCACGCTTGATTGATCTTCCCTTTTTGAAAGGGATGGGTTTTTGATCAACTTTACCCATTTGCTGCTATCAGCGCCACTGCTTAGTTGTTTTTTATAAGCTGACGATTTTTCCGGATCACCGGTTTTCTGGTAAGCATATACAAGGTTAAATAAGGCTTCATCGCGGTATGTTGTATTAGGGAAACGCCTGAGCAATTCTTCATATGCTGTTATTGCCGAGGGATAATCTTCCATGGCAGACAAGAACGTTCCACCCAACGTATACAGGGATTTTTCAATCGTTTTATTGCTGGTTATTACTTGTTCGGGCGTAAGCGGAAGGTTGCTTAACAAGCCTTCGTAAGATGATTCCCCAACCGGCTTCGCTTCAGTAGTTTGGGTATTCACAACGTCTATATCGCCTGGCTGAATAGTTTTCCTGTTTACCGCTGATAATCGTCTCCAGTTGTCAACGTTGGGCCGCTGCCCCCAACGGCTCTTAAATTCACTAAAACCTCTTGCTTTTTGAGATGGATTATAAAAGTAGAAATCAGTGCTTTTGTTGTCATCAACAAAAAGATCGCCCGGTTGATTGTTGGGTATGGCAGGGTTGGAAGAGGAAGATGACTCTTCTTCTTTTATCCCTTGTATTTTGCGAAGTTCCTTAGCCTTCTTTTTAAGTATCTCGTCGCGTTTGTCTGCAGGAAGCAAAGCCAGTGTTTGCAGGCTGTCTTCAGTATACACGGCCATTTCATTTGCTGCAACAATCTTCAACGGTGGTTTTCTTGTAAGTACCCGGTCTTTTTCTTCCTGTGTTTTCAGGGAGTTAATGTCAGTACTATCATAATAATTTGAAGCAGGGGTATATTTTTTTATACCGTAGTTCATATCTGCAAGCAGAAGGAAAGACGCACTGCGCTGCTGAGGATTGTTAGTGTTTGATTGTACACTTTTCTGCAGAAAATCTTCTGCGTTTTTGTACTCTTTCCTATCTAGTTCAATGGAGGCTGCTGCGTAGTAAATGATGTCGCGATAGTTTATGTATTTATCGCGTTTAGCCATTTTAATCAACGCGTCTATGTTTTCCTGCTGGTAATCTTTACTATCGCCACGGTTTATTTTTAATGCACTAAGTCTGGCATATACTTCCATTACCGGGTCAAGGGTGTGGGCTATACTGCGTTCAAAAAAGTCAATTGCGCTTTCGTTGTTTCCACTTTGTTGGTACATCTGGCCAATCAGGTATTCCCATCGGGCCCGCTCCTGCTTGTTGGTAGCTTCGCTTAATGCCTTTGAAAGATGAAATGCTGAACTGTCGTAAATCTCTTGCTTGTAAAACCAATGCGCTATTACCTCGTGCAGGTCAGGTTGCAGTCGCTCAGGAAATTGCGGGTCATTCTTTAAAATCTCTAACAATCCCGCGGCTTCTGCCAGTTCTTCATTCTCAATAAAACAGCGGATTTGCCAAATAAAACCTTCGTTACGGCTTGGTGGCCTGCCCGTCATCTTTTTTACAATGGTGTTTTTCTCTTTTGTAACCACGCTAAATTCTCCCGTCTCATTGCTCGAGTTACTACCTATAGGAATGTCGTAGCCACCATCTTCTTTTGGCGCAAAAGCAAAGTTGAGGTACTGCAGGGTCATCATCGATGAGTCCAGGTCTTTGCGAAAGAAATAAGCTTTTGCCAGCAAGAGATACATATTATCTACCCAATCGCTCCTCAGGTCGTGCAGCAAAATGCCTGCGGTTGATTTGTATACTACCGAGTCCAGTTCAGACTTGTCTTTAGAAGTTGTTTCCAGGGTGTAATTATAAAACGGCAGAAGGGTAGAGTAATCTTCCTTAAAATCATGCTTGGCTTTTTCCACTACTTCTTTCAGCCTGTTATTGGCATTGAAATAATAGTTGTAGTGCGTGGTAGTATTTTGAATAAAGCGGCGGGCCAGGGTAAATTTCTTTTCCCCTGTTTTCTCCGAAGCCAGCTTCCTGTTTTCGTATTGTGCAGGTTTATTCAGCTCTACCTCTGCACCTTTTTGCGCAAAGGAAACCTGCGCAAATATTAATATAAATAGTAACTGTAAAAATCGTGTTGAATACTTCATGAAAAAACCTGCTTGGTAAACGAAATGGCCAATGGTACTGTTCCTACTGCTTATGTTTCAAAAACAGAATAAGCGCAAAAATGAGCAATATATTTTGCGCAAGGCAAAATATAGCTGTTGTAATTGCATTTACTCTGTTAATTTGTATGTGCCGAAACCGTTGCGTAGAAGTTTTTACCGATAGGTTATTTTTTTAATACAGGGGCATTATTTCTGGTTTAAACGCAGCTGGCGCAACGTGTTGGCTTTTATTTGTTGCTGAACCCGTTAACAGCAGTTACAACGCTAAAATCACTAAATTGGTATGTGGTTTAAAGTACTAAAATAGGCTGTAATACCGTTCCAGACTGTACATGTGCTAATATTTTTTGTGGGGATCTGATTGTCAGGCTCTGATGAACAATGCAACGGTGGTACTACCTTTAGCCTATAGAAAACAGCATGTCGAAAATAGATGCCAATACTACACTAAAGCGGCTGCGCAACAGGTACCGCCTTTTAGTGATGAACGACGACACTTACGAAGAGGTAGTCACCTTTAAACTGTCGAGATTGAGTGTGTACGTAGTGCTAAGCAGCATTTTTGTTATACTCGTCACTTTTACAGTGGCGTTAATTGTTTTTACACCCTTAAAGCAGTATGTGCCGGGGTATGGCAGCCAGAATGCTCGCAAGGAGTTGCAGGTGTTAAAATACAGAACCGATTCTTTGGAGCAATCGGTACGGCTTAAAGACCAATACCTGGAAAGCCTGAAGAAAGTGTTAGAAGGAAATGTGTCGATTACACCTGATACTACCCAGCTAAAGGTGCCACGGCAGGAGATAAGTAAAGATTAAAATTGCAAAACCATACTATGTTTACATCCAAACCTAAAGAAGTAATTAGCACGGGCAGCTATGCCTAGTAGAAGAATACATTGAAGGATTGCAAGCCGATATTGTGGGAAACGTAGCAGATAACCTTAGAATAAAAGAACTGCTAAACCTGAAGGCAAACGGCATGATTACGGGCAACATACAAAACCGGAAAATTGCCAATAGAGCCTTCATTTACCTTTAACGGGCAATGTAATATGAGCAATACCCCGGGTAATGTACGGAGTTTGATAAAGGATATACATGAGCAGCCAAAAACGGCCACTAAATAACAACCAACTTTTACTCAAATATGCAGGCCTCACCATGCAATTAATGGTTGGGTTGGGCATTGCCCTGTTTGCAGGCTACCAATTTGACCGATGGCTTAACTTCGCCACACCTTTATTTGTTTGGATGTTTCCATTGCTTTTTATTGTTGGTTTAATCTACAAGGTGATAAAGGATACTTCAAAGAAGAATAATGTTTAATAAAACAGTAAGCCCCCTCGTATTTGTGTTTCTGATTGTTGGAGCGCTCATCCTTTTGTTCAGAAATCGATTAGAACAATTTGGCGCCGACTGGCAGGTGCTCAGTGGTGGCAATCTTTTCATTTACGTTGTTACAATCGTGTCTATGCACCTGCTCTCCAAAGGGTTGCATGCTACACAAACCCATGCCTTTATTCGCAATGCTTACAGTGGTATTTTGGTAAAATTATTTGCATGTGCCATTGCTGCTTTTATATACATCGCTGTGGCGGGCAGCCAGCTTAACAAAAAAGCTTTGTTCATTTTAATGGGGCTTTACCTGGTGTATAGTTTTGTAGAAATGTGGATCATTATCCGGGAAAGTAAACAGAAGAAGAATGGCTAAAACCCGGCACCCGTTGCAGGCTTTGGAAACGTACCTGCCCCCAAACACTTTTGACCCTGTAGCTGTTTATATTCAGCAATATAAAGTTCACCTCACCATTACCCGCGAACGCAAGAGCATACTCGGCAATTACCGCAACGCACACGCCAGCAAGAACCACCGAATTACTGTAAACGGCAACTTAAACCGTTTTTCTTTTCTCATTACCCTGCTGCACGAGATGGCGCACTTGCTTACGTTTGAGCAATATGGGCATAGAGTGCAGCCGCACGGGCGGGAGTGGAAGCAGGTGTTTGGCAACCTGCTGGCCAGCTTTATTCAAAAAAAAATTTTTCCACACGATTTAGAGCAGGAACTGATCAGTTCACTCGCGAACCCTGCAGCAAGCAGTTGTGCCGAGGAAGGATTGATGCGCATTCTCAGGCGCTATGATGCAAAAACAGATGGGCTGCTTATGGTAGAGGAAGTACCGTTTGGCAGCATGTTCAGGCTAAAAGATGGACGGGTATTTAAAAAAGGCGAGAAGTTAAGAAAGCGTTACCGGGGCGAGGAGGTAGGATCAGCCAGGGTGTATCTTTTTAGCCCGGTGTATGAAGTGGAATTAATAGCATGGTAGCTGGCCATTTTATACCGCTTAAGGTATGCCGCGTTAAGTAAGAATTGAATCAATACTGCTGATAAATAACTTAGTAACTAGAGCTTGCTCCAAACCATAGCCCTGGTTTTTGCATATCATTTTTTTGGGCAACAGTAGGAATTAGATTGAACTTTCGTTCCGTTATGAAGTATCCTGTTTTTTCGCATCGGCGTCAACCTAAGCGTTTTTTGGGGACAAACATTCGTTCTCTATGGTACATCCTTGTGTCACTCTCTTCTGCCTTAGCTTTTCAAAGCAGCTTTTTCCACTTGATTTAGGTTCGCCGGTAAAACCAATTCTGCCCACTGTCATTATTGTCCTGGCCCTTAACTGCAATAGGTTTCAGCCTAGGGTAATTCGGCTTTAAGTTGATGCGATGCGTTTTTTCGGCCCCCACCTTAGATGGACATTTGAAGAGTGGATTTGAGATGAGTACCTACAACAAAATGCTCGTTACCGAGACATTGTATTCCGACCCTAAAAGATGAGTGGAAGATAAAGTTGCCGGCAAATAGTACTTTCTAAGGTACTGTTTGAGTGGCTATAATTTTTTCAGCATCCACACATCGCATCCAAAATGCCCGGTATTGCCCAACGGTCCTTGCAGGTATTCAAATCCAAACTTTTCATACACAGATACTGCTTTTCTTAACTCGGGCATTGTTTCTATATACACCTGCGTATACCCTGTTGCTTGTGCAAAATCAAGGCATTTTTCTATAAGTAGTTTACCAAGGCCCAGCCCGCGTACTTCCGGCACCAAATACATCTTCACCAGTTCGCAGGTGCCATGTGGTAAACCAGTTGAAGGAAAGATGCCTGCACCACCCGCTATAAAGGCATTATTTTCTGCTACAAAGTATACGCTGCCCGCCTGTTGAAACAACTCGAAAAGATGGTCGGTTGTATCGTCGAAGTAAACGGTGCCGGGTTTGTTTGCACCAAATTCAGCCAGTGCATTACGTACAACTTGTGCAAGGCGCTTGTTATCGTGGGGTTGTATGTTTCTAATGGTATGATGGGTCATACTGTTAAACTCAAAATTTGAACACAGAGGTATAATTTTTTCTGCAATTAATGCTTACACCATGCTAAATGCTTATACAATGGAAGAATAGTATTTTCTTGTGCATTAATGCCATCCCCGAAAAAAAATCATGAAAGACTTAAAACTGCTTGTTCGCTGGGGAAAACAAAAAAGCAAGCGAACTGTTTTTGTTCGTGAAAGCTGGAACACTAAGCTGGCCTCTTGGATAAGTGTGGTAGTGCCATCGTTGCTTTTTATGTGTGTTGCTATAGTAGTGTATGAGTTTGGCTTTAAACCTTTTTGGACCAATCATGCACAGATTAACCTTTGGCTGCGCGTACTATTCATTGTTGTAGCAATATTGACAGGCTTTAGGTTACTGCTTGAACTTGCGATTCCCAAAAAGCGCAGGGTACGGTTTCTAGGAATTTTTGTGTGGCTTTTTGTGCTATTCATTACATTTTATTTGTTGCCGGAAAAAACTACGATTGCCTATCCGGAATCAAATAGATTTCTCCTTTACAAACTTGTAATTTATATAGCCGTGGTGCTTGGCTTTATTTCAGAAGTAGCCTATCCTATACAGTTTCTTTATTCAAAAGCGGTAAGCCCCGGCCTGGTGTTTATTGGAAGTTTTACCCTGCTGATATTTCTTGGCGCAGCATTGCTTAAACTGCCCAACGCCAGTACTTCGTATACATCAAACATTAATGCACTGTTCACTTCTGCTAGTGCAGTTTGTGTTACCGGTTTAATTGTAGTAGATACCGCCACCCATTTTACTCCCTTTGGCCAGCTTATTTTATTGCTGCTGATACAAACGGGTGGACTTGGTTTTATGACCTTTGCAGGCTTGCTTGCCTATGCGCTGGCAGGCAATGCCTCCTTTAAAGCACAACTGGCTTTTACCGATATTATGAGCCGGCGAAAGTTGGGCAACATCATGCATTTTATTTATCAGGTAGTGTTGCTTACTTTATTTTTTGAAGGTGTAGGCGCCATGTGTATCTACTTTTCGCTGGATGATGCGCTGTTTACACGAAGGATAGACAAGTTATTCTTTTCCATTTTCCACTCGGTATCTGCTTTTTGCAATGCAGGTTTTTCTACTTACTCCAACGGGTTGTACGAGCCTGCAATCAGGTTCAATTATCCCCTACAGTGCTTTATTGCTATTCTTGTTATTCTTGGAGGTATGGGCTTTCCCATTGTTTTTAATTTGTACCGTTGGTTACATATAAAAGCCGCCAACGTGTTTAGATTTAGCACACGGCAGGTAAAAAGAGATTATATGCTAAATGTAATTATGCTTAACTCCCGCCTGGCACTAACAGTAAGCGGGCTGTTACTGTGTATTGGTTTTACCGCTTACATGTTGTTTGAGCAAAATGCCACCCTTGCTCAACATCCTACTTTGATTGGAAAAATAGTTACCAGTTTTTTTGGCAGCGTAACACCACGCACGGCCGGTTTCAATACGGTTGATCTTACTGCCATGTCGCTACCAATGTTAATGATTTACCTGCTGCTAATGTGGGTTGGTGCTTCGCCCGGATCAACCGGTGGCGGCATTAAAACTACCACTGCAGGTGTGGCTGTTCTTAACCTTATCTCAATTCTGCGTGGCAAAGACAGAACTGAGTTTTTTCGTTCTGAAATTTCTTTCCAGTCTATCAGGCGTGCTTTTGCCATTATTGTGCTTTCCTTATTGTTCATTGGGGTTACTATTTCGGCGCTGGCCTATGCCGATGGGGATAAAGGAACGATAAAAATAGCCTTCGAAGCTTTTTCAGCTTTTAGTACCGTGGGTTTGTCGCTGGGTATTACGGCGCAGTTAAGTGGGTTTAGTAAACTAGTGCTTGTGCTTGCTATGTTTATTGGGCGGGTAGGGGCCATCACGTTGCTGGTTATACTTATTCGCCAAAGCAAACAACTATATTATCGTTATCCAAAGGAGGATATTGCCTTTTAAAAAATGCTGTTATGAAATTTATTGTTTTCGGATTGGGAAATTTTGGCGCCTCGCTGTCTGAGCAACTCGTGCACCTGGGCCACGAAGTAATTGGTGTGGACTCCAGCCTGGAGCGGGTAGACAAGTACAAGCACAGCATTACCCATGCAGTGGCGCTTGATGCAACAAATCAAGAAGCGGTTAAGCAGTTGCCTATAAACGATCTTGATGCTGCCATTGTGGGTATTGGTGAAAATGAAGGGGCTGCCATCATGGTTACGGCATTGCTCAAGCAAATGGGGGTAAAACGGATCATTTGCCGGGTTACTTCGCCGCTGCAAAAAATAGTAATGGAGGCAATGGATATTCATGAGTTTGAATACCCCGAAGCTTCTTCTGCCGAACGCCTTGCCCTTAAGCTAGACCTGCCGGGCGTGGTAGATTCTTTTCAAATAACCAAGAACTACCGCCTGGTTGAAGTGGGTGTACCCAACAGGTATATAGGGCGCACTATAGCAGAACTAAAACTTGGCGGCAAATACTTGTTGGTGCTGGTTACCATTCTAAAACATGTTAAGCAGAAGAATATTTTTGGCCACGAGCATAATGAGTTGAAGGTAGTTGGGATAGTGCCTCCCGAGACCAAACTGCAAAGCGGAGATGTACTACTGCTTTTTGGTGCCCCCCGCGACCTTGAGAAATTTGTAGAAGGATAACGCATGATGAACACAGAGTCGAATTTGATTGTCTAAAATCAGTTCCAACTCGTCTTATTTCTGATCCGGTTTGTTATACTGATACGTAGAGCCATAAAAAATCCACCGGCATTAAACGGTGGATTTTTTATATCGTAGCATTTTTACTTTCTACACAATGCTTCCAGCCTTTTAAGCAACGGCCTTCTTCACCAAATCTGCTGCCTCACTTAACTGAATAGCGCTCTGCACTTTCAATCCGCTTTCATCAATCAGCTTCTTTGCTTCTACTGCATTGGTGCCTTGCAGGCGCACGATTATTGGAATGTTGATATTACCCATCTTGTTGTAGGCTTCAATTACGCCGGCCGCTACACGGTCGCAGCGAACGATACCGCCAAAAATGTTGATGAGAATAGCTTTTACATTAGGGTCTTTCATAATTATTTTGAAACCGGCCTCAACTGTTTGGGCGTTTGCTGTACCGCCTACATCCAAAAAGTTTGCAGGTTCGCCACCGCTAAGTTTTATCATATCCATGGTAGCCATGGCCAGGCCAGCGCCATTCACCATACAGCCCACATTACCATCCAGTTTTACAAAGTTCAGGTTAAACTGTCCTGCCTCTACTTCAGTTGGGTCTTCTTCGTTTACATCGCGCATGGCAGCAAGATCGTTGTGGCGCATCAGAGCGTTTTCATCCAATCCCATTTTGCAGTCTACGGCTATAATCTTTTCGTCGCTGGTTTTAAACAAAGGGTTTATCTCCAGCATGCTGCAATCCAGGCCCACATAGGCATTGTACAGGTTGGTTACAAACTTAACCATGTTCTTAAACGACTCTCCGCTCAGGCCCAGGTTAAAGGCAATTTTGCGCGCCTGAAAACCCTGCAATCCGCCGCCGGGATGTACCCATTCTTTAAATATTTTTTCTGGGGTATTGTGTGCCACGTCTTCAATGTCCATACCACCTTCGGTACTATACATAATCACATTCTGGCCCTTAGCCCTGTCCAGCAAAATGCTTAAATAAAACTCTTTGGTTTCGTTAGGGCCGGGATAATACACATCTTGTGCAATCAGTATTTTGTTCACTTTTTTTCCTGCCGCACCCGTTTGAATGGTTACCAGGGTGCCGCCCAGCAATCCTTTGGCTATGTTGGTAATGTCTTCGAGGCTTTTGCCCACGGCCACACCGCGTTGCTCACTTCCTATTATTTTGCCTTTGCCACGGCCACCAGCATGTATCTGTGCTTTTACTACTGCAAAATTATTATGGGTGTCATTCTTAATTTGTCTGTAGGCTTCTTCGGCCGCCATTACATTATCAACTGCAATGCCTTCCTGAACCGGTACATTGTATCTTTTCAACAATTCTTTAGCCTGGTATTCATGCAAATTCATAAGCAAATATTTTGCGGCGAAGATAACTGAATTACAAATTGGTGAACTTAAATGAGAATGGGTTTTTGGGAGCCGGCAGAAGAAACATCCCCTAACATTCTTGTGTCACTCTCTTGTACGTTTGTCACATTACGCAGCTTGTTTCCACTTCGGCCAATAAAGTAATATATAAACGGTCGCACTGCGGTTTCAGAAAAGAAAGTGCCAAATACCTGCGCAAAAAAAAATAGTGGTAAGCCCCTTATCCATAAGCCAGCTTTTACCTGTTTGATAATTAAGGACCCTGTCTTTTTCTTCCAGGGCCAAAAATCCTGTATAACCCAAGTGCTGTGGGTGCATTTCAAATTGTCGCGACTTAAAAAAAATTGCATGAGAAAAGAAGCCATAAAAAATTACTGTATCCCGATTTAATTTATCGGGAAGTGACACAACCGGAGATCAACAAAGAAACCATGTTGGTCCCCAAAAAAGAGCGACAATTATATATACACCATCTTCAAATGATTTATTTGCAAAGGTTTGTGTATACTGCTTTTGTTGCTTCGATGAATTTGTTTCGGCAACATTTACTTTCTTATTACTGTGGAGCAAGTTCCCATTATGC
>MWWF01000077.1_pt1 | contig 17003 bp, 16 predicted proteins | sample 1047351 | NCBI WGS metagenome assembly MWWF01 (sample SAMN06349970, study PRJNA376086) | soil metagenome | isolation source: MGM-3 sample Antarctic (ecotone) soil | place: Antarctica
ATGTTGTTGTAATTTAGTCAATGGTTACTTTCCCCTGGCCCTTTTTTTCGTACTCTTTTAAATCTACCTGCACATAAATTTCATCAGGCACTATTTCCACTTCAGCACTGCCGTTCACAGTAATTGTTCGTGGGTATGGGTTTGGATAATTTTGTGCGAAACCTGGCATTGTTAACATTGAACCGATTAAAAATAAAAACATTGTTTTCATGGCATTAATTTTTTTATGCTGATGATGAATGTAAAGACATTACACACGTAAAGATAGAAATGGGATGCACTTAACAATTTGTAAACACGTAATTTTAAACAACAATTGCTTAGCACATGAATTTTTGGAAAAAAATGGCCGGGTATAAAGTAGTGCGGAAGATTGTGTATATGATTGTTGGAATTTTTTCATACCCAGGTCTTGCTATTGTAAATAAGATTAAGATCCGCGGCACAGAGTACATAGAAAATTTGCCCAGGAAAAATGTACTTTTTGTAAGCAACCATCAAACTTACTTCGCTGATGTTATCACCTTCCTGCATATATTTTGCGCTGTAAAATGGCGCAAGCGCAATAAGTTAGGCATTCCTTATTACTTGCTTAATCCTTTTACCTCTGTATATTATGTAGCTGCGGAAGAAACTATGAAAAGCAGTTGGATCAGCCGGTTATTTACGTTAGCAGGCGCTCTTACTGTAAAACGCACCTGGAAAAAAGATGGTGGAGAAACCCGCCGTGGACTTGACCCCAGTGATACACGCAAAATAGAAAAAGCCTTGAGCAGTTCCTGGGTCATTACTTTTCCTCAAGGGACTACAAAGCCCTTTGCACCGGGACGTAAAGGCACTGCGTACATTATTAAACATTGCCAACCCACAGTGATACCTGTAGTGATCAGTGGCTTTTGGCGTGCCTTTAATAAAAAAGGATTGAAGTTTAAAAAGAAAGGCACACTGCTATCCGTAACTTTTAAGTCTGCGCTTGTTATTAATTACGAAGCACCAGCAGAAGAAATTTTAGCACAGGTGATGGATGCCATTGAGCAAAGCAAAGAGTATATGCTAAAAGGAGCGCATCATTGGAAAACGGTGGAGGAAAAAGCAGCATAGAATGGCCTCCCCTAATCCCTCCAACAGAGGGAAAGGCTAACACGCAGTCCTTGCTTACACTCTCATAAATTTTCTTAAACTCCCTGCACTATAATCATTTTCGTTTCCGCAGATTGCTGGCGAACCCTTTTTGCAGGAGTATACTCAGGCGACGACCACCATTGTTTAGCCAATTCTTTTGATGGAAATTCCAGGACCACAATTCGCCTGGGTTGCCGTCACCTTCAAGGCATTCCACATCTCCGCCACGAACAACAAACGTTCCTTTGTATGCGGCGATAGAAGCAGGCGTTAACTTTTTATAGTCCTCGTATGCAAGGTTATCGTGTATATCAACTTCAACAATAATATAAACTGGCATAGTTACATTTTATTTGGAAAATAAAGCTCTTAATTCTACAGCTTCATCGGGTTTCATTTTCCCTCCTAAAATCAAGCGCACCTGGCGCCGCCGCAATGCCCCTTCAAAAAGTTCTGTTTCTTCTTTTGATTCAGGCAGTAGCTGCGGCACTACCCGTGGCCGGCGATTAGGATCAAGGGCTACAAAGGTGTAATAAGCTTCGTTACTTTTATATTTGAACTGCTGGGTAAAATCTTCACCCCATACTTTTAAATGCACTTCCATAGAGGTATTGAATGCACGGGAAACTTTTGCTTCTATATGTACAGTGTTGCCAAGCTTAATTGGGTTTTCAAAAGAAATATTATCTACCGAAGCCGTTACAACCGGCGCATTGCAATGACGTTGCGCAGCAATAGCAGCTGCAATATCCATCCAATACATTAACCGTCCTCCCATAAGATTACCAAACACATTGGTATCGTTTGGGAGCACAATTTCCGTCATAGTGGTATAGCTATCGGAAGGTTTTTTTGTATTCATTTCAAAAATTTCCGGCAAAGGTAACAGCAGATGAATGCAACTGAGTTTCATTGATGTTCTTCTCCAGTTTTACAAAAATTCCCTAATGCTACCTTAAAGCCTAACGCCATCTTGGCGAAAAAAGCATTTTCCCTTACCTTCGCCGCCAAAATAAGTAAACAAAAAAGGATACCTAATTCGGGTATTAATCAAAAAACGTTAGCGATGTCATTAACTAAAGAAAAAAAAGCCGGCATTTTTACACAATTTGGTGGTGCCGCAACCAACACAGGTTCTATTGAAGGCCAGATTGCTATGATTACGGAACGCATGGCGCAAATCTCCGGTCATCTGCAACAAAACAAAAAAGACTTTTCTACCCAGCGTGGTTTAATGCGCCAGGTAGGTCGTCGCCGTCGCTTGCTCAATTACCTGCAAAAGCATAACATTCAAGGTTACCGCCAGTTGATTGAAAAATTAGGTATCAGAAAATAACAATAAATTTTTGCCAGAAACCCTTCCGAACAGGAAGGGCTTTTTGCTTTATGCATTCTTCTTTTCTTCTTTTAAAAACCATTCGTTTGTGTTTGCGACAATCAACTCCAAATTCCAAACTTCAAACCCCAAACTGTAATTATGTTATCTCAAAAAATAAGCAAAACATTTGACATCGGCGATGGCCGCGAGATTACAATTGAAACCGGGCGTCTTGCCCGTCAGGCCGATGGGTCTGTAACGGTACGACAGGGCAACTCTATTTTATTAGCTACTGTGGTTGCTAACCGTGAGCCAAAAGAAGGACAGGACTTTTTTCCATTAAGTGTTGATTACATGGAACGATTTGCATCTGCTGGCCGCATTCCAGGTTCTTTTTTTAAGCGGGAAGCACGGCTGAATGATTATGAGATTTTAACCTCCCGGTTAATTGACAGGGCGCTACGTCCACTTTTTCCTGAAGACTATTTATGCGAGGTGCAGGTAATTGTAACATTGATCTCATCGGATGGCGAGGTGATGCCTGATGCAATGGCTTGTTTGGCCGCATCGGCTGCATTGGCCGTATCTGACATTCCTATTAAAGAAGTTATTTCAGAAGTCCGGGTAAGCCGCATTGATAGCCAGTATAAGATCAATCCAACACGCAGCGAGATGGAAAGATCAGACCTTGATTTCATTATTGCCGCTACCATGGATAACATCATGATGGTGGAAGGTGAAGCCAAAGAGTGTAGCGAAGAGGATTTGATAAAAGCATTAGAAATCGGGCATGAAGCTATTAAGGTTCAAATTAAAGCGCAGCAGGAATTGCGTGAAATGGTTGGCGTTACCACCAAGCGTGATTATCCAAAACCGGAAACAAATGATGCCGTACAAAAACGGGTGGCTGATTTTGCCACAGAACGCATGATGCAGCTATCAAAAGGAAATTTGCCAAAGCAAGAGCGCAAGGATACGTATAAAGGAATTTATGATGACATCTTATTGACTTTAGCTAAGGAAGAAAATTTACCAGAAGGGGAAGAAGTATCATCCGATATTAAAAAGTTAGTAAAAAAATATTTATCCGATTTGCAGTATGATGTAGTTCGGGATATGATGTTGAATGACCGTGTAAGGCTTGATGGACGTGGGTTAGAAGATATTCGTCCGCTGGATATGGAAATTGATGTGTTGCCAACGCCACATGGTGCTGCGTTATTTACCAGGGGAGAGACACAGTCATTAACAACCGTAACATTGGGAACACCGCTTGATGAATTATTAATTGAAAGTGCGGGCAAGTCTGTTGATTCGAAATTTTATTTACATTATAATTTTCCTCCGTTCTCAACCGGAGAAGTGAAGTTTTTAAGAGGTGCCAGCCGTAGGGAAATTGGTCATGGTAAATTAGCAGAACGGTCGCTAAAGCAAATGATGCCTGCAGGCGATTATGCATACACAGTTCGTATAGTGAGCGATGTTTTAGAAAGCAATGGCTCATCATCAATGGCTACTGTATGTGCCGGTTCACTTGCTCTGATGGATGCTGGCGTGCCAATGCCTAAACACGTTGCAGGTGTAGCTATGGGACTAATTTCCAAAGAAGGAAAGTACGCTGTACTTACAGATATATTGGGTGATGAAGATCATTTAGGGGATATGGATTTTAAAGTAACTGGTACAAGAGATGGTATCTGCGGAATCCAGATGGATATTAAAGTAGATGGCCTTAGTATGGAAATTATGCGGAATGCTTTAGAGCAAGCCCGTCGCGGACGAATGCACATTTTAGATGCCATGTACAATTGCATTGGCGCAGCTCGCAGTGAAGTAAAAGAGCATGCACCACGGATGGTGAAAATGTATATTGATCGTGAGTTCATTGGTGCCGTGATAGGGCCTGGTGGTAAAGTAATACAAGAAATTCAACGTGAGACTGGCACAACAATCAACATTGAAGAAAAAAACAACCATGGCGAGGTCAGCATTTTTGGTACTGATAAAGAAAAAGTGAAGAAGGCTCACAATTGGGTTATCGGAATTGTTGCCGTTCCCAATGAAGGAGATGAATATGAAGCAATAGTGAAATCAATCATGCCGTATGGGGCGTTTGTAGAATTTTTGCCAGGCAAGCAAGGCTTATTACATATTTCTGAAGTAAGCTGGAAACGGTTAGATACATTAGAAGGTGTGTTAAGCGAAGGAGAAAAAATTAAAGTAAAACTTACGGGTACGGATCCTAAAACGGGTAAGTTTAAATTATCCAGGAAAGTGATGATGCCCAAGCCAGAAGGGATGACAGATGACAGAAGGGGAGGAGAAGGTGGCCGTCGTGAGGAAAGGCCGCGTTTTGAAAATACACGTCGTGATGATCGTCCGCAGAGTGAACGTCCAAAGATTCAGCGAAACACAGAAACAACGAATACGTCAGAACAAAAACCAGAAGAAAATTCCGCCGAGGGAAACCAATAATCAAAGTACTTATGAATGAAGGGCTGTCGCTTAAGACAGCCTTTTTTATTTTTACGCTATGAAGCATATAAAGATTGAGATTGTTGCCAACGAATACCAACAGGAAGAATTAATTGCTTTGTTTGATGAATATAGCGCAACCGGATTTGAACAAACAGACGAAAAGTTAATAGCCTATTTTGTAGAAGACGGTTTTGTTGAAGATGAAGTATTAAATATATTGGAAGGCTATCAATATCAAACTTCTGAAGTGGAAGAACAAAACTGGAATGCGATATGGGAGCGAAATTTTCACCCGGTAGTTGTGGATAATTTTTGTGCAATTCGGGCAGATTTTCATGGGCCTATTCTAAATGTTAAGCATGAAATCATCATTACACCAAAAATGAGTTTTGGCACCGGCCATCACGCAACAACGTATATGATGATGGAACAAATGCGAAGCATAAACTTTAAAAATAAAACGGTTTTTGATTTTGGAACGGGTACGGGCATTCTATCTATTCTGGCTCGGAAGCTTGGTGGAGTAAAGGTTACAGCAATCGATATTGATGAATGGAGCATTGAAAATGCCAAAGAAAATTTTGAAAGAAATAATTGCAGCGATATAGATGTGCAACTTTCTACTACAATTCCTTCACAGCAGTTTCATATTATTTTGGCAAATATCAATCGCAATGTTATTCTGGAATATATGCTTCATTTAAGAAAAGCATTGAAAGCCGAAGGTCAGTTATTGCTTAGTGGTTTATTGGCGGCAGATGAAACTGATATTATTGCTGCGTGTGCATCTTATAAACTGGAACTGCAAAAGAGAACTGAAAGAGCGGGTTGGATTTCGCTTTTGTTTGTTAGCTCAATATAATTCCAAGGTTAATTTAACTTGAACTCTTCCTTCGTATAACTTATCTTCGCTCTCCAATATTCTGGCAATACTATGAATGAAATTTTTCTGATTATTATAGCTTATTTAATTGGAAGCATCCCTGCTGCAGTTTGGACCAGCCAGTTTTTCTTTGGCATTGATATTCGTGAATATGGCAGCGGTAATTCCGGCGCCACCAATACGTATAGGGTTCTTGGGCCAGAATGGGGAACTTTTGTAATGATTGTAGATTTATTGAAAGCGCTGGTAGCTGTAAAACTTGCCTTCTTTTTACCTTATCATTTACATTCTGAAGTTTACCTGACTAACATACAAATAGGTTTAGGGCTAGCTGCTGTATTGGGACATATATTTCCTGTTTGGGCCCAGTTTAGGGGTGGCAAAGGAGTGGCAACCTTATTTGGAATGGTACTCGCTATTCAGCCAAATGTGGCTTTATGTTGTGTTGGTATTTTTGCCTTAGTTCTTTATCTGACAAGATGGATTTCCCTTAGTTCTATCCTTGCCAGTATTGCTTTTCCGGTTTTTATACTTTTCATTTTCAACGAGCCTGAGAAGCTTTATCGCATATTTGCCATAACAGTTACTTTGATGGTTTTGCTTACTCATCAGAAAAACATAGGCCGTTTACTCAAGGGCAACGAAACTAAAATGCCGATCTTAAAACATCGTGACAAAAGAAAGACCAAACACGATTAAAACCTCTAATGGATTAAGGTTACTTCCTTTTATCTTTCCTTTGTAACCTTTTGGTATAATCATTGAATTCTTTACCCATAAACTCAACAACATGGTAAAAAGAATAATTGCCCTATTTTTTGTAGCTGCTGCCTTTGTTGCCTGCTCTACAAATGCTATTACTGGAAGAAGTCAATTGCAATTACTTCCTGAATCAGAGCTTCAGGCCATGGGCGCACAACAATATCAACAATTTTTATCCGAAAGCCGGGTCGTGAGTCCATCTGCCGACCGGGATGCAGAAATGGTACGCAGGGTTGGGCAAAGGATTGCCTCTTCTGTACAACAATATTTTGCGTCCAAGGGACTTCAAAACAAGCTGGAAGGATATAAATGGGAGTATAACTTAGTAAATGACAAACAGGCGAATGCTTGGTGTATGCCCGGTGGTAAAATTGTCGTTTACACAGGTCTGTTACCTTATACAAGAAATGAAGCTGCTTTAGCAATTGTGTTAGCACATGAAGTTACCCATGCTGTTTTTCAACATGGTAATTCAAGAATGAGCCAGCAAATGCTTGCACAGGGTTTGGGAAGTGCCCTATCCGTTGCGGTAGCGAATAAACCTTCGGCGACTCAAAATATTTTTCTTCAAGCCTTCGGTGTTGGTTCAACCTTGGGTGTTTTAAAATTTTCAAGGAACGATGAATCTGAAGCAGACCATTATGGTTTAATTTGGTCGGCACTTGCTGGTTATAACCCACAAGAAGCAGTGCCTTTCTGGGAAAGAATGGCACAAGCTGGTGGGCAAAAAAATCTTGAGCTTTTAAGCGATCACCCATCTGATGACAAGCGTATTGCTCAAATAAAGCAATGGCTGCCCGAGGCTTTACAATATTATAAGCCAGTTGGAAGCAAATAAACTTTGTTTTAAAACACAATATCCCGCCAAAACTCAATGCTGGCGGGATTTTTCATTACTGAAAGATTGGAACACGGCAATAAAACCCGTACTTTTGCCGAGCATTTGCTAAGACCAAGCTCTTTACACTACTGCTTCTAATTGATTTTTAAACAATAATACATAGTATGTCCCAAACAATCTTAGACAAACTAAATCTTAAAAACGAAAAGAACATCTTAATCCAGGGCTTACCCTCCTCTATAGAAAAACAATTTGCTAAGCTTTCTTTTGCTAAAAATTTAACCCCTTTACTTCGCACCAGAAAAATTGATTTCGCTTTAATTTTTGCTGTAAGTGAAGCTCAATTGAACAGTATTTTAACGGATATTATGCCGGCAGTAAAAGCTGAGACTAAACTTTGGATAGCGCATCCTAAGGTTGCTTCTAAAATCAGTACTAATTTAAACCGGGACAGCAGTTGGAACCGTTTGCATGAGATGAATTATGAAACAATTGAGTTGATCTCTTTAGACCATGTGTGGCAGGCATTCAATTTTATGAAAAGCGAGGAAGCAGAGATAGAAGCTGTGGAAGTAAAAGTTACTAAAAAAGTAAGAAAGGCAGTTCCTGCTTAATTCATTGATTGGTTATAAATAAAAATGATCCCGCCAAACGGCGGGATCATTTTTATTTGAATGAGTTTTTAATTGTCGAGATTAGAGAGAAAAAAACCTTCTTTGTGTAAAACTGTTTGATTGGGGATGGCAGTTAGTAATGAATCTTTCAAAAGTTTTTCTACCAATCGTTGTTGTTGTTCTCCATCGCCGGATTGTGCAATCAATTTCCAGCTTTCAATTTTCATAAGAGCCCTTTGACTTGTTTTGTTAACGTGGCGGTCTAACCAATCGCTTCTTTCAGCAAGGTACAACTGGTGATTACGGAAGTAAGCATGCATAGGTAGAAGATTGTTGTTTAGTTGTTAATAACTATTGTTGGAACAAATTAATAGGAAATAGTTTATAAACACAAATTGCTAAAGTTGAATCCATTCAATAATCGCTCAACAAACAAAAATGCCTGATGAAAAACCAGGCATCACAACGCTAAAAGATATGTTACTAGGCTATCATTTCAGTTGTTGAAGCTTTATATTCCTCCGTTAGTTTCCTTTGTTGATCCACACTCATTGGCTGATAGCTATCAAAAGTCATTTTAAACTTTGCCCGTCCTTGTGTAATAGAACGAAGTGATGAAGAGAAGCCGTGCATTTCTGCCAGTGGCACTTTCGCAATTATTTTTTGAAAATGCCCTTCGGTATCTATTCCTTCAACCATTCCTTTTCTGCTTTGTAAATCGCCCATTACAGCACCAGTCAGTTCTTCAGGGGAAAGAGCTTCAATTTTGTAAATGGGTTCTAAAATTTGGGGATCAGCTTTTTGAAAAGCGTCTTTAAAAGCCATAATGCCGGCTATCTTAAACGAAATATCATTAGAATCAACCGGGTGCATTTTGCCATCATAAATACAAACCCTTACATCACGTACATAGGAGCCGGTCAACGGTCCCTCGTGCATTTTTTCCATTACGCCTTTTAAAATAGAAGGCAAGAAACGGGTATCAATGGCGCCTCCCACAATGCAATTATAAAAAACCAGCTTACCGCCCCAGTCCAAATCATGTGTTTCCCTGCCCCTCACGTTTAGCCCGCTTGGCTCCGGCATGCCTTCGTAAAAAGGTTCAATGCGAAGAAAGACTTCACCAAATTGCCCGGCACCACCCGATTGTTTTTTATGCTTATAGTTTGATTCAGCCATTCTGCGAATTGTTTCCCTGTAAGCAATTTTGGGTTTGCCAAACTTAACCTGCACTTTGTGCATATTTTCAATCTTCCATTTAGCTACTGCCAAATGCATATCACCCTGGCAATGAATAAGCGTTTGCTTTAGCTCTTGCGAAACTTCTACAATCAATGTTGGATCTTCTTCCCTTAATTGATGTAAGGCCTGTGATAATTTCTCCTCTTCACCTTTATTTACCGGTTCAATGCAAACTGTAACATTAGAGGAAGGAAATTCAATTGGAGGCAATTCATACATTTTTCCTTTTATATGCAAGGTGTTGTTGGCATGAGTATTTTTCAATTTTAAAGTGGCACCAATATCCCCTGCCACCAGTTCCTGTACGGGAACGCGTTTATTCCCTTCCAATAAAAACAACTGGTTAATTCTTTCTATAACGCCATTGGATTCATTCACAAGCTCCATCCCGGTTTTAATAGTTCCTGAGAAAACCTTAAAAAAAGAGAGGTCGCCAACATGAGGTTCTGAAATGATCTTATAAACAAACACACAGGCGGGTTCTGAACTATCGCAACGCAGCGCTTCGCCACGAACTGTTTTTTGAGAAGGCATTTCGTTAGCACTTGGGCAAACATTATCAATAAAACCCATCAATCGTCCGCTTCCCATATTGCGCATAGCACTTAAACAAAAGAGTGGAAAGATGTCGTGATTGATCATCGCTTTTTTCAAACCTTCCTTCATTTCATCCTCGTCTAATTCGCCCTTATCAAAATAATGCTCCATTAGAGTTTCGTCATTACTGGCAATAGCTTCTACCAACTCACGGTGAAGCATTTCTGCACGTTCTTTTTCATCCTCTGGTATCGATAATTTTTCTGGCTTACCACCGGTATCATTAAACTTATATAAGGTCATTCTTAATACATCAATAATTTCATGAAAACCGGCGCCTTGTTGTCGTGGATATTGAACCACAGTAATTTTATTACCAAAATGATCTTTCGCCTGTTGCACTGTTTTATCAAAGTCTGCTGAATCATCATCTAATTTATTAACGGCAAAAATCATTGGGGTTTTAAATTTTTCCGTGTACTCCCAAATAACATCAGTGCCTACTTCTACACCCATTGCTGCATTTAATACCATTACACCAGTATCCGCTACCCGCAAAGCCGAAAGAACTTCACCTACAAAGTCATCATACCCAGGCGTATCCAGAATATTTATTTTATACCCCCGCCATTTAGTGTGCATTAATTTTGAAAAAATAGAATTACCACGTTCCTGTTCCAATGGATGGTAATCGCCAACGGTAGTGGCTTCTTCTACAGTACCACGACGATTGATGAGGCCTGCTTCAAAGAGCATGCACTCCGCTACAGTTGTTTTGCCAGAGCCGGCGTGGCCTAGCAAAACAACATTTTTTACATGTGACGTATCAAATTCTGCAGCCATAAAAATTAGTTTTAAAATGAAGCAAAAGAGTTGATGTGCATGGCAAAGCCGCATGCTTTATAAGTAAAAATAAAATTTTGGGTTTATGGACAACTTGCCTGGTTGATAAAATCTTTAAAGTCATCACGTAATTCCTGCAAGGTGTTTTCTAAAGCAATAAAATCGCTTAACAAGTTTTCATGTTCAGCGTAAACTTCTTCGCCGGATTTTTCTAACTGAAGTTTTCGTTCGTGAGTTTTGATGGTTTGCTTTAGATCGTGAATGTTTTTGAGCTGGATGTCGAATTGATTCTGAAAGTGTTCTACTTGTGTAAGATGGTCTTTGGTAAGGGAGCGTTTGCACGTTTCAAGGAGGGCTTTTTCGCAATCACGAAACTCGTCTCGGTAATTGCGAATGATCTGCCGCCAATCTGTACATTCTGCCGAAAGTTGTGAGATGTCTGTCTGAACCATGGGATGAAAGTTTGAGGTGATTAAATATTTTTTTCGTCACTTTTCCCCGAGTGGTGGATGGTACTCTAAATTAACCCTCTTTCCAAAGAAAAAAAGATTTTTTTATCAACCGTTTTTCTTACATTATTTGTTGAAAGGGGTAGATTGACAGGTTCACAAGTTGACGAGTTAACAAAGGAAAAAAATGATCGCAATTAAGTCAGGATTAGCTTCTCAACTTGTAAACTTGTCAACCTATATTTGACTCCCGTGATTACACAAAATTCCATACAACAAATTCAGTCCCGGCTTGATATTATTGAAGTGATTGGCTCTTTTGTAAAGCTTAAAAAACGCGGCGCAAATTATTTAGGCAATTGTCCATTTCATAACGAACGTACGCCGTCATTTACAGTATCACCTTCTAAAGAAATTTATAAATGCTTCGGATGTGGTAAGAGTGGCAACACAGTTTCGTTCATTATGGAGCATGAAAAATTTTCGTATGTAGAAACTTTGCGTTGGTTGGCAAACAGGTACAATATTGAGATTGAAGAAACTGAAACATCTTCCGAACAAAAACAATTGCAACATACCGCTGAGAGCTTGCACATCATTAATGCATTTGCACAACAGTTTTATTCGCAACAATTATTAGAAACAGAAGATGGTGCAGACAATGGTTTAAGTTATTTAGAAGAACGGGGTTTTAGCAACGACATCATCAAAAAATTTGAATTAGGCTATGCACCGGATAAAAAAGATGCGCTATCTAAAGAAGCCATCGCTAAACAATATAATAAAGAATTATTGCAGAAGGCAGGGTTGGTTGTAGAACGTAATGGTCAACTACAAGACAATTACAGAGACCGGATTATTTTTCCAATACACAACAACACTGGAAAAGTAATTGGCTTTGGTGCAAGGTTGATAAAGAAAAACGATAAAGCACCGAAGTATATTAATACACCGGAGAATGAATTATATGTAAAAAGCAAGCTTCTCTATGGAAGTTATTTTGCGCGGCAGGCAATTGACAAAGCCGCTGAATGTTTTTTGGTAGAAGGCTATACAGATGTTCTTTCGCTACATCAGGCCGGAATAGAAAATGTTGTGGCCAGCGGTGGCACTTCTCTAACGCAAGACCAACTTCGGTTAATAAAAAAATATACATCTAACCTTACTATTATTTATGATGGTGATACAGCAGGAGTGAAGGCGGCCTTGCGTGGATTGGATATGGCTTTGGAAGAAAGCCTGAATGTGAAACTGGTTTTAATTCCTGATGGAGAAGATCCTGATAGTTATGTAAGAAAAGTAGGAGAGAAAGGTTTTAGAAAATTTGTTGATGAGAACAAGAAAGATTTTATTTTTTTCCAGGTAGATGTTTTATTGAAGGATGTAGGCACCGACCAAAACAAAAAAGCAGATGTAGTAAATCAGATTGCTGAAACCATTTCGAAGATTGATAAGACGGAAGACTTTACCAAGCAGCAAGACTATATCCGGCAATGCGCACAAACATTGAAGATTGATGAAACGGGATTTACGGCGCTGGTAAATAAATTTATTCGCAACCGTTTATCATCAGATAAAAAACTGCCATTTACTGAAGCAAAGCATTATGAAGAAAATGCGAAGAAAGGTGAGGTTACTGATTATGATGATAACACATTTACTCTTTTATTTAAAGATGAATTGCAGGAACGGGAAGTGGCAAGGGTTTTATTGGAGTTGGGCAATAAACCCTGGGAAGATGGAAGACTGACTGCCGATTATATTTTTTCAGAACTACCGGAAGATGATTTAATTGAAAATGAAGTTGTGCTCAATATTCTGCATGAGTATAAATCTCGTATGCAACAGAAGCAACCTATTGATAAAAACTTTTTTATTTATCACCCCAATAATACGCTGAGCAGTTTTGCTGTATCACTAATGCAATTTCAATACGAACAAAGCCCCCGTTGGAAGAAAGATATGAGTCAGTCAACTGGCTACCAGCAATCACTTTTCAAGCAGGACTATAAGATTTTTCTTCGTACTCTTGACCGAAGTAATTCATCCGATTTGGAACAGTATTTAAAAATAGGAGAAGATAAAAGTTCGGAAGAAGTTATCTCCGCTATTACTTACCTCAAGCTTAAAAAAATAAAAAAGCTGATCATGCAAAATGCAGCCGATATGGAGAAGGCATTGCCGGCAGAGCAGATGAATTTGTTTCTTACACATCAACACTTAAAACAAATGGAAATGGAATTGACTTCCAGGTTAGGTAGTGTGATTGTCAAATAAATCTGCTAAACATATCGGTCAATTAAAAATTTGCATTGTGTTCTTTGTGGTCCTTAGTCTCCTTTGTGTTCCAAAAAAGGAGCACAACGAACACAAAGTTTTGCACGAAGAGCACAAAGAATAGGGGACATTATTTCAACTCCAAAAAAACATTTGACAAACATTCAATTAAGTGCGAAGGCAGCATCGCATGCTCTGAATATTCTTTAGCGGCAAAATCTCCGGCCCAGCCATGAATGTAAACACTAAGTATTGCAGCTTCTTCGGGCTTATAGCCTTGTGCTAAAAAAGAAGTAATAATACCAGTCAGCACATCACCGCTGCCACCTTTTGCCATGCCGCTGTTGCCTGTTGAATTAAAATAAGTTTGGCCACCCGGTAAAGCAACTAACGTATGATGGCTTTTTAAAATGATCACGAGCTTTAGTTCAACTGCTTTTTGAGTTGCAGTAGCGATGCGATCAAAATCATTTCTGTGTGCACCAAATAAGCGGTCAAATTCTCTTGGGTGTGGCGTAAGAATAGAGTGGGGGGGAAGTTGAGAGAGCAATTCTTTTTTTAGAGATAAGCAATTCAAACCATCAGCATCAATCACTAAAGGCTTTTGATACCTGCGAATAATAAATGATAAAACTTTTTGCGGTCCTTCTTTCGTATCCATGCCTGGGCCAATTCCAATAGCGCTGAATTTTTCTATATCGCCAGGCAATGAGCTTACATAATTTTGGTCTTCATCTGTTAATACCATTACTTCCGGTGTACTGATTTGCAGTATCTGATAACCACACTGCGGCACAAAAACAGTTGTTAATCCGACGCCCGTATGAATACAGGCTTCAGCTGCTAAAACCATTGCACCCATTTTTCCATAGCTACCACCAATCAACAAGGCATGACCAAACGTTCCTTTATGTTCAAACTGGCCCCGTGGCCTGAAAATCTGTTTAATAAATACTTCATCAAGAACTTGCTTTTGCGAATTTATTGTTGCTAAATAATGAGGATGCAAACCAATATCCAATACATTTACATTACCAATAAAAGGAGCATTCTCCTGAACTAATAATCCTAATTTATAGCATTGAAAGGTAAGTGTGTAATGGGCCTGGACGATTGCATTACCAAGTGATGATTGTTCAATAAACAAACCACTCGGCAAATCAATTGAAACAACTGTTGCACTTGAGTGATTGACATGATCAGCAACAGCAGCGGTAAAACCTTCCAGTGCGTTATTCAATCCGGAACCAACCAAAGCATCAATGACAATTGAATCTTTATTAATGCGGGGTAAGGCATTTTCTTTTTGTAGAAAAGAAATACTTATGGGTAGTTGCTGTAGCCTTTGCAGATTCATTTGAAAATCTTCAGAACCTAATTTGCCAAACTCCAAAATATAAACAGAAACGTCAATTCCACTTTGGAGTAACATTCTGGCAATAGCCAATCCATCACCGCCATTGTTTCCTTTCCCGCAAAAAATTTGATACGTTTTTTCTGTCCAATTTTTATTAAACAACCATTGCACGCAAGCCCCGGCAGCTCTTTCCATTAAATCAATTGAAGAAACAGGTTCGTGTTGAATAGTGTAGTTATCCCAATCCCTGATTTGTTGAGCAGATAAAATTTTCACGGTGCAAAGATGCTATTATTCTTCTCCTTCTTCTACTTTGCCGTTGTAGTTTCCAAACACTTCGTATAGTTTTTTTGCAGTGCTATACACGCCGTTGTTATGCCTGTTTGAAATAATGATGATGGTTGCATCTTCATCGGGTAGCCGGGCAAAAGCCGAATTAAATCCATGCCAGTGACCATTATGATAGATCACTTTTTTCCCGCTTGGGTAGTCCAACATGCGCCAGCCTAAACCGTAATTGTGTATCCCGGGTTTTTCATTACTGTAAGGAGTGTATGCGGCTTCTAATGTTTTTTCATTCACTACTCTTCCGTCAGATAGTGCTCTGTCCCAAAGTAACAGATCTCTTGGCGTCGAATAAATGTTTTTATCGCCATAAGGTCCATCCGAAAAATCCAAACTCCATAATGAATTGTTCGCTTGAAAAGATTGCATGTGTGCAGCTTGTTCGCCCAGGCTTATAACAAATGTGTTCTTCATACCCAGGGGTTCAAAAATATTTTGCTTCATAAACTCCGGGTAGGAAAGCCCACTCACTTTTTCAACAATCAGCGCCAGCAAAACATAGTTGGTATTGCAGTATTGAAAACGCCTGTCAGCATTTGCCGCTTTAGCCGGCTTCCAATTTACTAGTGTATTTAAAATATCGGTATTAGTGGCTTGCTTCTTTCTATCCCATTCACCTTTTTCTATATAGTATAGGTAATTAGGTAAGCCGCTTCTATGATCCAACAAAGTTTTTACAGTAATTCCTTCATAAGGGAAGCCAGGAAAATATTTGGTCACATTATCATCTAAACTCAGCTTGCCTTCCTGCCATAATTTTAAAATAGCAGCCGAGGTCATTGTCTTACCTGTAGAGGCAATCTGGAAAGGAGTTTCAGCAGTAATGCTGTCTGCGTTTTTTTTTCGTGGATCCTGTAAGCCTACATATTTTTCATAAATAACATTGCCATTTTTGGCAACAAGTATAGCCCCGTTAAAAGAACCACGCAGCAAAGACTTATTTAGTATTTGCTCAATTGCCGAATGATACTTGTCAAGTTCACCTTTTGGTAAGGCTTGTGCAAGTAGGGCTTGTTGCGAGCTATCGTTTTTAAATACCGGAGGTTCGTTATGCTGTGAATGACAGCTACAGATAAGCGCTAACGATAGAATGGATAATAATTTATTTTTCAAAAGACATTGATTAAAGTGCTGCAATGTGGTAAAAATATTTTTTATCTCTTACAAAAATTCGTCCAATGCTAAAAATTCTGTTTCTCTTAAGTTATTACGCATATTTGCTGTATGGACGCAACAAGCTATCCCAGGGAAAAAATTAAGATTCTTTTATTAGAAAATGTAAGCGAAACTGCGGTAAAAAATTTTACCCGCAGTGGTTATGCAGAAGTAAAAAAACTTTCCAAGGCTTTGCCTGAGGAAGAATTAATAGAGGCGATAAAAAAAACCCATCTCCTGGGTATCCGGTCAAAAACGCAGATCACAGAAAAAGTTTTAGCTTCTGCTGGTAAGCTACAGGCTATTGGTTGTTTTTGCATTGGCATAAACCAGGTTGATTTAGCGGCTGCTACTGAAAAAGGCGTTGCTGTTTTTAATGCGCCTTATTCCAACACAAGGTCTGTAGCAGAGTTAGTTATTGGCGCTGCTATCATGCTCATTCGTCGAATACCAGACAAAAATGCCGCAGCACATAAAGGCATTTGGTTGAAAGAAGCGAGTGGCAGTTACGAGCTTAGGGGCAAAACCTTAGGCATTATTGGCTATGGAAATATAGGTTCACAGGTGAGTGTGTTGGCAGAAGGCCTGGGCATGAAGGTTATTTTTTATGACGTAGAAACAAAGCTGCCTTTGGGTAATGCAACAGATATACGAACATTAAAAGATTTACTGAACAAGGCAGATGTAATTACACTCCATGTGCCGGAAATAGATGAAACAAAAAACCTTATTAATAAATCCAACCTTAAGTATTGCAAGCGGGGATCTATCATTATTAAC
>MWWF01000078.1_pt1 | contig 16876 bp, 12 predicted proteins | sample 1047351 | NCBI WGS metagenome assembly MWWF01 (sample SAMN06349970, study PRJNA376086) | soil metagenome | isolation source: MGM-3 sample Antarctic (ecotone) soil | place: Antarctica
TTGTTAAAAGAAGAATTGCTGATTGCAATCGTCAGCACGCACGGTGAAGGCGAGCCGCCCGCTGCGGCAAAAAAATTCTATGACCATATTCATCAAAATGATTTATCGCTTTCGCAGCTTAAGTATGGTGTGCTGGCATTAGGCGATACATCCTATCCGTTGTTTTGCAAAGCCGGTGAAGACATAGACCAGCAATTGAAAAAATTAGGTGCTACACCTATAATCCCGATTCAAAAACTGGATATAGATTATGACAACGAAGCTAGTGAATGGTTTGCGTCATTGCTGAATTCATTAATCACATCGGAACCTGTGTCTGCACCTGTAGTAACGGCAGTAAAAAAAGCAGGAAAGCAAATTTATAATGGCACTGTGCAGGCCAATATTAATCTTAATGCAACAGGCTCCAGCAAAGAAACCTATCATATAGAAATTGCGGCACAGGATGTGACTTTTGAACCCGGCGATTCGGCCGGTATTGTGCCCGTGAATACTGAAGAAACTGTCAGGAAAATTTTAGCCATCAGTGGGTTAGATGCATCCACCATTGTGCAGTATAAAAATGAAGAATTTCGTGTTGATGAATTGTTGAAACGAAAGCTTTCTATTTATCATCTACCTGAAAAAATTATCGCCGCTTATAGTGCGCTGGCACAGCAGTCCATTCCAGCAACAAGAATGGATTTACTCCATCTGTTACGCATCTACCCGGTAACTGACAGCGAACAATTTATAGCGCTTTTGCAGTTCCTTGATCCTATTGTTCCCCGTTTGTATTCCATTGCTTCTTCACCCGGCTTACATGATGGCGAAGTACATCTAACTGTTGCCAGGCATAGCTTTCAGTTGAATGAGCAGGTGAGGAATGGCTTATGTTCTGATTACTTAGCGCAGCTTTCCGAAGGTGATGGTGTTGACTTTTATATACATAAAAATCATCTCTTCAAATTACCGGAAGCTGACAAAGACATCATTATGATTGGCCCAGGCACTGGCGTCGCTCCATTTCGTTCTTTTATTGCAGAGCGTGATGTAACAGGAGCCACAGGAAGGAGTTGGCTGTTCTTCGGCGACCAGCATTTCACTACGGATTTTTTGTATCAAACGGAATGGCAGGCTTGGTTGGAAACAGGAGCGTTGACAAAAATGAATGTGGCATTTAGCCGCGATAGCGATACTAAATTATATGTGCAGCACAAGCTGTTGCAACATGCTAAAGAAGTTTTTGAATGGATAGATGGAGGCGCTTTTGTTTATATCTGCGGTGCTAAAGAACCAATGAGTGTTGATGTTGAGAACACGTTGTTGCAGATCATAAGAAGATATAAAAATGGTTCAGAGGAAGAGGCAACACTTTACTTAGAAAATCTAAAAGAGGAGGGAAGATTTTTGAAAGATGTGTACTAGGCCCATCCCCCACAACCAGTTCTTTACTATTAGATGGTGCTAAAGCCCCTTCCCGGTGGGAAGAGGATAAACTGTCCTAAAGCGGCATGGAACGCCTACCGCTTTCGTAGAAACTGATAAATACAAGCATTAGATAAAAGCGAGGGTCTGTGCAAAGATGGCCTTCCCACCGGGCAACCGATAGGTTGCGAGCGAAGCTCACGGGATGGGCGGCTGCCGCGACGAAGTGCTGAATAGAATTTCTGAACGTTGAAGAGTGCGACGCAACAGGCGATGCTATGAAATGCTAATGCCGGGTACATAAAAAACTTGAATCACAAATAGAATAAAATAAGAACCTGATATGTCTGAAAAAAACTTATCCCCGATAGAAAAAATAAAAACATATAGCGATGGACTGCGGGGGACACTCAAGGAAAGTTTGCTGGATGAAATAACCGGTGCTGTTCGTGAGGCAGATCATGCCCTTGTAAAATTTCATGGCATGTATGAACAAGATGATCGTGACCTGCGTGAAGAAAGGAGTCTAAAGAAATTGGACAAGCTGTATTCCTTTATGATACGACTGCGCATTCCGGGAGGCGTAATTTCTCCGGAACAATGGATAGCTGCGCATCACATTGCCGGCGCTTATTCAACCGGGGTGATAAAAATCACTACACGGCAAACCATTCAACTGCATGGCATTTTAAAGCGTGATATCAAACCCACATTGAAGGATTTTGATGCGGTTAAATTAGATTCCATTGCAGCCTGCGGCGATGTAAACCGTAACGTGATTTGTAGTGCGCATCCGGCACAATCGCCTTTGCACAAAGAGATACATGCGTATGCCGATAAGATCAGCGAAGCCTTGCTTCCTAAAACAAAAGCTTATTATGAAATATGGTTAGATGAGGAAACAATAGCAGATAAAAAAGATGAAGTGGATCCTTTGTACCAGGACCGTTACCTGCCAAGAAAATTTAAGATAGCCATTGCGATTCCGCCGGATAATGACGTAGATGTTTTTGGGAATGACCTTGGGCTGATCGCTATTATTGAAAACGGAAAACTGGTGGGTTTCAATATCGCCATTGGGGGCGGGTTAAGCGCTACACACGGTAATCCGGCTACGTATCCGCGGCTGGCAACGGAAATTGGTTTTGTATCCGGTGATGAAAAAATAATGAAGGTTGTTTATGAAGTTTTAACTGTGCAAAGAGACTTTGGCAATCGTGCCGACCGCAAGCTGGCACGACTAAAATATACGGTTGATAAATTAGGAGTAGATGGTTTTAAAAAAGAACTGGAAGCCCGTTGCGGATTTGAGTTGGAAGCTGCAAGACCTTACCAGTTTAAACAACGTAGCGACCATTTTGGATGGCAGCAAAACACGGAGGGCTTATGGTATTACACTGTGTTTGTAGAAAACGGCAGAGTGCTGGATAGCGAAGAAGTAGCCATGAAAACGGCTTTGTTGAAAGTAGCCGAAACAGGCAAAGCGCAATTCCGTTTTACTGCCAATCAAAATTTAATTCTTGGTGATATTACTGAAAAAGATAAAACCGAAGTAGAAGAGATTCTTATTGAGTTTGGTGTTATGAGACATAACGAAAGCGCAAGTCCTATTCGCAAGGCTTCTATCGCTTGTGTAGCTTTTAATACTTGTCCATTAGCGCTTGCAGAAGCGCAAAGATATCTTCCCACGCTGATTTCTAAAATAGAGCCGTTGCTAATTAAACACCAAATAGAAAATGATGACATCAATTTGAGAATGACCGGTTGTCCCAATGGTTGCGGACGTTCGCCGCTGGCTGAAATAGGTTTTATTGGCACTGGTTACGGCATTTATAACATGCACATCGGTGGCGATAGATTAGGGCAGCGATTGAATATAAAATACAAAGACAATTTAACTGAAGAAAGGATATTAGAAGAGCTGGACACATTGTTTCAAAACTATAGCGCTAACAAATTTGAAAAGGAAACTTTTGGTGACTTTGTAATGCGGAAAAAGTTGGTGACTGTTTAAAAAATGCTACATGGAAATAATTGAAAGTTTAAAGGCTGTAGAGCCACAGGCAAGTACAGACAATCACCTGTTCCCTGTGTTTTTAAAATTAGAAACGCTGAGTGTATTGCTGGTGGGTGCAGGAAAAGTCGGGTTGGAAAAACTGCATGCACTTTTAAATAATTCTCCTGCTGCTAAAATAACTGTGGTGGCAAATGATGTATCGGTTGGAGTTCAGGCATTATCTGCTGCGTATGCGAATGTTAGCATAGAAGAAAGGGCTTTTGAAGTGAATGATTTAGAAGAGAAAGACCTTGTAATTATTGCCGTTAATAACAAAGAAACCAGCAGAATCGTCCGTGGTTTAGCAAAAGAAAAAAAGTTGCTGGTCAACGTTGCGGATACACCCCACCTCTGCGATTTTTATCTCGGTTCTATTGTACAAAAAGGCACGGTTAAAATTGCCATATCCACCAACGGAAAATCTCCGACCATGGCCAAGCGGCTAAAAGAAGTTTTGCAGGATGTCATACCAGATGAAATCAATACGGTGGTGGATAACATGCAGGTTATAAGAAACAGTTTGAATGGCAATTTTGAAGACAAAGTGAAACAACTGCATGACCTCACACAACTTTTAGTTTCCAAACAACTCACTTTAGAAGAGGTCAACAGGCCAGGACAAAGACGATGGCAAAAAATTGTGAAGTTGTGTTTGTTTGCTTTTTTATTTATGATCATCGGTCACACCATTTTATCATACGTTCCCTTTGATAAATTGATCAGCAGTATCTCATCGCTTCCAAAATTAATTGACACAAAAACATTTTTACTAATGCTGCTCACCGGCTTTATTGCGCAAATGGTTGATGGCTCTTTGGGTCTTGGCTATGGTACCATCTCTACTACTTTTTTATTAGCAACTGGTGTTAGTCCGGCCATTGTTAGCAGCCGTGTACATGCGGCAAGGGTTTTCTCCAGCGGCGTTTCCGGTTATAGCCATCACCGCTTTGGCAACATCAATAAAAAACTATTTAAAGCCCTTGTTGTACCAGGTGTGGCCGGCGCCATATTAGGTGCTGCCTTGGCCTACTTCGGTCAAAAGTATTCTTCATACGTGCGGTTGCCTCTTTCCTTGTACACTATTTATTTGGGATATTTTATTCTAAAAAAAGCCTTTAAAAAACCAAGCTATGAAGCCAAAATAAAAAGGGTAGGATGGCTGGCGGCTGGTGGTGGTTTTATGGATGCTTTTGCCGGCGGCGGATGGGGCACTTTAGTTACAAGTACCTTAATATCAAAAAGAAGAAGTCCGCGGTATGTGATCGGTTCCGTATGCCTTGCTGAATTTTTTGTGGTGTTTATTAGCTCCATCGTTTTTTTTATTCTGTTGAAAAGCATTCCATTGATAGATGTGGCAGGACTTATAGTGGGCGGGCTTATTGCAGCGCCGCTGGCAGCACAGCTGGTGGGAAAGCTTCACATAAAAACAATGTTTATTGCGGTGGGTACACTGGTGATTGTTACTAGTGCCAATACGCTTTGGAAGGCAGTACAATTGCTATTGCATTAAGAAATAAAGAGTTTCATTTTTAAAAAGTAAAGCCGGTAAAATTTGTTAGGAATAAACAGAGGTGATGAAAATTTTTTATCGTTACTATTTACTAATTGATGATATGAAAAAGCAATAGCAAAGCCGTAAACTTTAAAAAGGAGAGGGGCTTACACTTGTCCAGCCGCCATCTATTACTATCGTTTGGCCGGTAATATGTTTTGCCAAAGGTGATACAAGAAATAAAGCCGCATGAGCAATGTCTTCAGGTTTTGCCGGCCGACCCATAGGTGTTAATGATGACCATGTAGCTTCGTACTCTTCATCTTCTTTTGTTCGATTAGTCAGTGTTGCGCCGGGTGCAATAGCGTTTACATTAATTCCATACTGCGATAATTCAATCACTAAATTTTTTGCCAGCATTTCCACTGCCGCTTTCGACATGGAATAAGCGGCTAAGTTTTTATGTGCCTGGTGACCGGTAACAGAAGATGTAAATAAAATTGAGCCTCTTATTTTTTGTTCTATCATTTGCCTTGCGGCTGCCTGCGCTAAGAAAAAACTACCTCCCGCATTTAGGTTCATTACAGCAGAAAATTGTTGCTGTGTATGGCTAAAAAAATCTCCGAAATGTGTAATGCCGGCATTGGCAATGGCAATATCTACTTTACCAAAATGCTTAATCGTTTCCTTCACCATCTGTTCTATAAAAACAATAGCAGCACTATCTCCGGCAATGGCAATGCATTTACCTTTTTCTGATTGTAATGATGCAGCCGCTTCGTTCGCTGTTGCTTCATCTATATCATTCAAAACAACCGAGGCGCCTGACTGTACTAATTGTTTGCATATTTCATAGCCGATGCCTTGGCCGGCACCTGTAACAATAGCTACTTTACTTTGGAAAATATCGCCCCAGGTAGTCTGCATTTGATGTTAATGTAAAAAGTAAAAAATGGGATTGTATCAGGGTCAGGTGTTACGTAGTAGTTATCTCCTTGCAGAACCTTAAATCAGATAGGCCAATTCCATTCTCTCTTTCTTCAACCAGGTAATACTTACATCACTTCAACGGTTGCCCTAACTAATTAAAGCCATTACACATCACAAACATGTACGGCTGCTTTAAGGGAAGCAAGCTTTGTTTTATTATCCTTACCCGTTGGAATAAATTCCTGTGCTACATAATCAGTGAAACCGGTTTCCAGGATGGCTCTCATAATAGCAGGGTAATAGAGTTCCTGGGTTTCGTTTATTTCGTGACGACCGGGTACGCCGCCAGTATGGTAATGTCCAAAGTATTGGTGGTTATTTTTTATGCTGCGTATTACATCGCCTTCATCAATCTGCATGTGATAAATATCGTAGAGTAATTTGAAATTTTCAGAGCCTATACGTTTGCACAACTCCACGCCCCACGCACTTTTATCACACATATAATCTTTATGGTCAACACGGCTGTTCAGCAATTCCATCTGGATGATAACACCTTTTTTTTCAGCTAATGAAAGAATCTGCTTCAGTCCTTCAGCACAATTTTTTATACCGGTTTCTTCATCCATACCGCGACGGCTGCCACTAAAGCAAATAAGGTTTTTGTAACCGGCATCAGCTACGAGGTTTATATGCTCTGTATAATTTTTAATGAGTGTAGGATGATAGTGTTTATCGTTCCAGCCTTCCGTTAAACTTATTTCTGCCCCGTTGCACATGGAAGAAAAGATGTCATTTTTTTTAAGTACCGGCCAGTCCTTGGGGCCTACTAAATCAATGGCAGCAAAACCTATTGATTTTACCGCTGCGCATAACTCTTCTACAGATAAAAAATTATAGGTCCAGCGGCAAACGGAATGGTGAATATTTCCTTTCAATCCTTTTGGAATGGACGGTGATGTTGATTTTGCAAAACTGTTTACAGATGTCATGGCAAGACTGCTTAAGGCTAATTGTTTTAAAACGTTTCGTCTGTTGATAGGCATAAAAAAAATTTAGGCAGTTTGTAATACTTCACGGGTAACAAATTTTTTATTGCGGTTACGCATGTAAACATTCAGAAGAATAAAAGCTACGATCAAAATAATTGGGATGATCATTGTGACATTAATAATTTCCGGGCCTGCTCCTTTTTTAGCTTCATTATAAACGTTGGCCATGGGCGAACCTGAGGCAGCGTTCGCATAAGCACTTACCTCTGCACCTGCAGGTAATTTACCTGCAACTAATCTATCATAATAACCTCCCATAAACATCATATAGATAGACACGGCAAACATACCCGCCCCGCCCATAAGGTTCAACCCAACAGCACCGGTCTTAGGTAAATTTTCCGCAACAAAACCAAGCATCGTAGGCCAGAAATAACAAACACCAATACCAAAAACAATAGCGCCGGCAAAAAGCATGGTGCCAGATGTATGTCCAAGAATGTATAAACCAATGGCAGAAAAAATTGCTGACATTAACAATACACCTTGTGGTGAAAAGCGTTTCACTACAGGCTTTGCAAAGCCCCGCCCGATTACCATGATCCCGGTTTCAATTGTTAGTAAAAGCAAGGCATTATCGGAAACATTTTTTAAAAGCACATCAATCCACTGGCCGGTGAATAATTCTGTAATGGCAGTACCGAACATTAAGACAATCATGCAAAGAAAAAGCGGGTTTAATAAGGAACGATACATTTCACCGGTAGAAACTCCCGATGCTACCCTTTCCGTAACTGGAAATTTCAATTTGGAAAAAAGATAGCCGTATATAAGTGTAGGAATTATCATTACACCAACCTGTAATTTCCATATATCAATGCCACCAATAGAATTGCCAAATGCATTATTGGAAAAGTAAACGATCAGGCTTCCAATAAAAATCCCACCCGGAAACCATAAATGAAAATGATTCAGCTTGGTGGTTTTATTATCCGTGTATAAAGATGTTACCAATGGATTACAAGCTGCTTCCACTGTACCATTTGCCAAACCAATGCAAAGCGTTGAAATAAATAAGCTTGAGTAACCATTGGCAAAAACCGTTAGCACAATGCCGAGAAGGTGCAGCAAAAAAGCAAGGACCAATAATCGCTTCATACCAATAACATCTACTAAAACCCCCCCGATAATTACGGCTAAGGGAAATCCCCAGAATGCTGTTCCTGCAATACTTGCCAGTTCACCGGCCGTAAGGCCAAACTGTGTTCCAAGGGTTCCTAAAATCCCTGCTCTTATACCAAAGGAAAGCGATGTAACTAATAAGGCCAGGCAACTGGCAATAAATAATTGTTTACGGTTAATTGAGTTCATATGCATAATTGTTTATAAAAAATAGAAGCCGTTTGTTTATTAGATCATCAGTTGCTGCATAAAAAATAGCAAATTATCGGCTATAAAGAAAAGTATAAAATATTATGATCTTATCTTTTCTTATTGCATCAACAAAATACATTTATGTAAGCTGTGTTGCCGCCATGCCGGATTCAGTCTGCCCTTCCGTAAGCCGCTTTTTCTCTTTCCCATTAAAGAACAGCGCAAAGATCAACAACACTACAAACGCAATTCCCGCAGGTATTAACCAGATCATTTTATAATCATAAACGTTTTCCGAAATCTTGTAGGCGTCGGTAATCTTTCCGGCAACCGCAAACCCTATCAACATCCCAACACCATAAGTCGCCAGTGTTATCAATCCCTGCGCAGCGCTTTTATATCGCTCACCTGATTTCGAGTTTGTATAAATTTGTCCCGAAACAAAAAAGAAATCGTAACAAACACCATGCAATGCAATACCCGTCAGTAACATAAAACTTAATTCCCCGGCATTGCCAAACGCAAATAGTACATAGCGCAAACCCCAGGCAAGCATACCGACTAAAATTGTTTTCTTAAAACCAAATCGTGAAAAGAAAAGAGGCAGCAACAGTAAGAAAAGCACCTCAGAAATTTGTCCTATCGTCATCTTGCCTGTAGGGTTGTCCATACCGCTGTTGGATAAAAACGGATGTGTGTTTTGATAATAAAATGCAAGCGGTATGCAGATAAGAATAGAGGCAATAAAAAATACGGCAAAATTTCTATCCTTTAGTAAAGCCAATGCATCTAAACCCAATATCTCTTTCAAATTCACTTTTTCACCAGACCTTTTGGTAGGTGGTGTTTTTGGTAGTGTAAAACTGAATACACCCAATAAAAACGAAGCAGATCCTGCCATCAAAAAAGTATTTCTTAATAAACCCTGTTTGGTATTTTCAGGGCTATCCCAATGAAATAAATAACTGATAAGCAGTCCTGCAACGATCCAGCCTAAAGTGCCAAAAACCCGGATGCTTGAAAACTCTTTTTCAGGGTCCCCCATTTGATTGAACGAAACCGAATTCACCAATGCTAACGTTGGCATGTAAAGAATCATATAGATTAAAACAAATGGATAGAATGTACTGTTGTCCGCTGCATTATATAATTGATACATGAGAAAAGCGCCGGCTAAATGCAAGGCCCCTAATATCTTTTCTGCATTTACATACCGGTCTGCAATTAACCCGATAATAAAGGGTGCGATGATTGCTCCCCATGATTGAGTGGAAAACACGTTGCCGCTTTGCGCTCCCGTTGCACTTAGGTTATTCGTAAGAAATGTTCCTAAGGTAACAAACCAGGCTCCCCAGATAAAGAAGTTAAGAAACATCATCACAGAAAGCTGAATGCGGGTGGACGATTTCATGAAAAGATGATTTTAGTTGATAAAGATGCAAAGGGCATATTGAGTAATGGCATGCGGTTACAAAATATTTGTGTCTCTTTATTTTTCATCAAACAAGTGTTTTTAAATGTACATCTTTTTGGAAACGGCGAATCATTTCTTTACCACAAAAAATTCACAGCTAAAAAATTTACAATACAAAATTTTCTTTTGCCACATCAAATACCTTCTTACATTTAATCACGTTATCAATATTTGTTTATGGGAGATTTTCAAATAAAAGTTCAACCAAAGATTTATGATGTTGTTATTGTAGGATCGGGCGCCGGTGGCGGCATGGCGGCTTATATTTTAGCCAATTCGGGGTTAAGTGTTGCGTTGGTAGAGGCCGGCCCGATGTACGATCCAGCAATGAATGTTACCCAATTAAAATGGTCTTACGAATCGCCCAGAAGAGGCGCCAGCACTAAGTTTCGGCCCTTTGGTGATTTTGATGCCTGCTATTGGGGATGGGATATTGACGGCGAGCCTTATACCAAAGCGGAAGGAACAAAATGGGATTGGTGGCGGGCAAGAATGGTTGGTGGACGTACCAATCACTGGGGTAGAATTTCCCTTCGCTTTGGGCCGAAAGATTTTAAGCGAAAAAGTATTGATGGCTTAGGTGATGACTGGCCGATTGGTTATGAGGACGTGAAGCCATATTATGATCGGATAGATAAGCTGATTGGCGTTTTCGGCACCAATGAAGGTTTGGAAAATGATCCCGATGGTATTTTCCTTCCACCACCAAAGCCACGGCTGCATGAATTGTTTATTAAAAAGGCAGCCATGCAGGGCGGTGTCAATGTAATCCCTTCCAGGCTTTCCATTCTTACCCAAAAAATCAATGACCAGCGGGGCAGTTGTTTTTTCTGTTCACAATGTAATCGTGGGTGTACTGTGTATGCCGATTTTTCCTCTTCATCTGTCTTAGTGAAACCTGCTATTGCCACCGGCAAAGTTGATTTGTTTGACAATGCTATGGTGCGTGAGGTGCTTACGAATGCAGAAGGATTATCAACCGGTGTTTCTTATATTCATAAAACTGACATGCAGGAATACCAGGTAAAAGGCAAGACGGTTGTGCTTGCAGCAAGTGCCTGCGAGAGTGCAAGACTCTTGCTCAATTCAAAATCTGTTCAACACCCAAATGGCCTTGCAAATAATAGTAATGTAGTTGGAAAATATTTGCACGATAGTACCGGCGCTGCAGTAGGTGGTGTTCTGCCACAGTTGTTTGACAGAAAGCGTTACAACGAAGATGGCGTTGGTGGTTTGCATGTGTATTCGCCCTGGTGGTTGGATAATAAAAAGCTTGATTTTCCCAGGGGTTATCATATAGAATACTGGGGTGGAATGGGCATGCCTTCGTATGGCTTTGGCCGGGGCATGGAAAACCTCAATGGTAAATATGTAGTAAAGGGGCAGCAAAAAGAAGGTGGTGGTTATGGCAAGTCATTGAAAGAAGATTACCGCTTTTTTTATGGCGCCGGTGTAGGCATGGCAGGCAGGGGAGAGGCAGTGCCAAGAGAAGATAATCTTTGCGAGATAGATCCAAGTGTTGTTGACAAATATGGTATCCCGGTGCTACGTTTTAATGTAAAGTGGAGTGATTATGAAATTAAGCAGGCGAAGCACATGAAGGAAACCTTTAAAGAAATCATGCACAATATGGGTGCAGTAATTACCTATGGTGGAAATGATACAGAAAAGAATGATTATGGATTAGAAGCACCAGGAAAAATTATTCATGAAGGGGGTACGGTACGCATGGGGAACGACCCAAAAAAATCAGCGCTTAATAAATACAACCAGGCACACGATTGTAAAAATTTGTTTGTGATGGATGGCGGGCCATTTGTTTCGCAGGCAGATAAAAATATTACATGGACAATACTGGCGTTGTCAATGAGAGCTTCAGAGTATTTGGTGAGTGAGATGAAGAAGGGAAATATTTAAATAAGTAATGAGTAATCAGTAATTAGGATAACCTGAAAAAATAATCATAAAGCATCACAAACTTTTTACGCCGACTTGTAAACCCGTGAACTTGTAAACTGTAAACTATTATGGATAGAAGAAAATACTTAAAGGTTTTAGGACTTACAACGGTATCAGGCAGCTTGCTTTTAGATGCCTGCAAAAATGCAGACGTAAAAAAAATAGATAAGGCAACAACGCCAGATGCGTCAGCCGTTTCTTACGACCGCATGGCGGAAGAAAAAGAAGTTTTAAAAAAACTAGCAGGAGATACCTTTTTTACACCGCATGAAATGGCAACCATTGCTTTATTAAGTGATATTATTATTCCGGCTGATGAAGTATCCGGAAGCGCCACACAAGCTAAAGTCCCCGACTTTATTGAATTTATTGTAAAAGATAAACCGGAGTTTCAAACACCTATGCGTGGTGGCTTGCGTTGGTTAGATATGCAAATGCTTAAACTCTATGGCACGTCATTTAAAGAAAGTTCCCCGCAACAGCAACTTTCTATAATAGATGCTATTGCCTATCCGGCTAAAGCAAAACCTGGGATGAAGCAAGGCGTATCTTTTTTTAACCTGATGCGAAACCTTACTGCCACTGGTTTTTATAGTTCGGAGATGGGTATAAAAGATATTGGCTATGCAGGTAACAAGCCAAACCAATGGAATGGCGTTCCGGATGATGTATTAAAGCAGTATGGACTTTCTTACACCGAAAAAGAATTGAAAGAATGTGTAAAGTTCAGTTGATGGAAAATTTAGAAACAACAAAAAATTATTTATAAAATGAGGCTATTTATCCTGACCTTTTTACTTCTGTTAATGGCAACAATAGCAAATAGTCAATCCAAAAAAACCCACCTCAATCACATTGCCTTATCGGTGATTGATCTAAATAAAAGCCGTGTTTTTTTCCAGGATGTTATGGGTTTAGATACAATTCCTGAACCTTTTCATGATGGCCGTCACGTATGGCTTTCTATTGGTGATAACAGCCACCTTCATTTAATTCAAAACCCAGGCCCAATGATCATTCCAGGTAAAAAAACGCATATCTGTTTTAGCGTTGAAAATATAAAGAATCTTATTGCTGTTTTAGTAAAATCAAAAACTGCGTACGAAGACTGGTTGGGTAAATCTTCCGCTATCACTACCCGTGTTGATGGCATACACCAGATTTATTTTCAAGACCCCGATGGTTATTGGATAGAAGTGAACGATGACTTTAAATAAGGGTTCATTGCCGCAGATGTTCTGAGAGAATAATCCATTTCATCTAACTTTAATTCATGCAGGTTGCCATTGTTTTAGCCGGAATTATTTTATTGGTTATCCTCATTTCGCTGAAGCTACACACCTTAATCGCCTTACTTATTTCTTCTATTTTTACCGGCCTGTTAGCTGGTATGCCATTTACAAAAGTGATGGTATCGGTCAACACTGGCGTAGGCAGCACCCTGGGAAGTGTTGCATTAATCATAGCACTCGGCGCTATGTACGGAAAGCTAATTGAAGACACCGGCGTTGCACAAAAAATGGTGTTGGTCCTTTCTAAATCTTTCAAAGGAAAAAACATTCAATGGGCCGTGCTGGCTACTGGCCTGCTGGTTGGTATCCCGTTATTTTATAATGCAGGCTTTGTTATTTTGATACCACTGGTTTTTACACTCGCGGCAACACTAAAAATTCCGGTATTGTATGTAGGCATTCCTATGGCAACGGCGCTATCGGTTACACATGGTTTTTTACCGCCACATCCAGGACCGGCAACACTTGTTGGGTTGTTCAATGCTAATATGGGTAAAACACTTTTGTATGGTTTGGGCATTGGTATTCCTGTAGCGATAGCTTGCGGCATTTTACTAACCCGCCTCATGATTCCTTACAGGATTGGAACTGATAAGACCAAAACGGTTTCTGTTATTGATGAAGGAGCATTACCAGGCACTGCAAAAAGTTTTTTTATTGCTTTATTGCCGGTAATGCTTATTGGTATTGGCACAATTGGAATGAGCTTAAATAATACACCCTCTATTATTTTTACCTGGTTGCAGGAGCCTGTTCTTGCTTTTATTTTAGCCTTGTTTGCGATAATGGCTTTGCTTCATTTGCCCTTGGCTAAAGCTGCCCAAATTTGTTCTGAAGGGTGTAAAAGTATTGCACTGATTCTCCTGATAATTGCTGCCGGCGGAGCCTTTAAACAAATTCTGATTGACAGCGGCACCGCGGCTGGAATTGTGAACAGCGCAAAATCATTGCAGCTATCACCAATTGTTTTTGGTTGGTTGTTAGCTATGTTGTTGCGGCTTGCAATTGGTTCCGCCACAATCGCTGCATTAACTGCTTCGGGCATTGTGCTTCCACTACTGAAAACAGGCGTGTCACCGGAGCTAATGGTGCTTTCTGTTGGCGCAGGAAGTTTGTTTGGCTCTCACGTAAACGACACAGGATTTTGGATGTTTAAAGAATATTTTGGCCTGAGCTTAAAACAAACATTGCGTACCTGGACGGTAGTGGAAAGCTGTATTTCTATTTTAGGTTTAGCGGGAGTGTTATTACTGAACTTGATTTTATAAACAAGTTAATTGCATTGATAGTTTTTTAAATTTTGATAAATAGGATACATGAACGACTCATCACAACTACGTAGCCGCGGATGGTTTGGCAAAACCGGTAAGGATGGTTTTATCTATCGTTCCTGGATGAAGAAGCAAGGCATACCTTCTTATGAATTGGAAGGCAAACCAATCATTGGCATTTGTAATACCTGGTCGGAGTTAACACCATGTAATTCACATTTTCGAGAGCTGGCAGAACATGTAAAAAAAGGTGTGCTGGAAGCCGGCGGTTATCCTGTTGAATTTCCCGTTATGTCATTGGGTGAAACACTGATAAAACCAACTGCCATGCTCTACCGCAATTTAGTAAGCATGGATGTAGAAGAATCTATTCGTGCCAATCCATTGGACGGGGTAGTCTTGCTTTGCGGTTGCGATAAAACGACGCCATCGTTAGTGATGGGCGCCTGTAGTGTTGATATACCAACCATCGTCGTCTCAGGTGGGCCTATGCTAACAGGAAAGCACCGCGGAAAAAGTATTGCAACAAGTGACATCTGGCGGTTTAGTGAGGCAAATAGAATAGGTAAAATGAGTGATGAAGAATTATCATTGGCAGAAGCTGGCATGTGCCGCAGCGATGGACATTGCGCGGTGATGGGAACTGCTTCTACTATGGCCTGTATGGTGGAAGCATTAGGTATTTCATTACCCGGCAATGCAGCAATTCCGGCACCCGATGCCGGACGAAAGATCATGGCGCATTTATCCGGTGCAGAGGTGGTTAAAATGGTAAAAGAAGATCGTAAACTTTCAGCCATCTTAACCAAAGATGCGTTCATTAATTCCATTAAAGTAAATGCAGCCATTGGTGGGTCAAGCAATTTTGTTTTACATCTTTTAGCCATTGCGGCGAGAATTGGAGTCGCATTAGAACTACAGGATTTTGACCGCTATTCTGAGGGCATTCCATTAATGGCTAACCTGCAACCATCCGGGCAATTTTTTATGGAAGATTTTTATTATTCTGGCGGATTGCCTGCCCTGATGAAAAATTTATTGCCGCAGTTACATAAGAGTTGTCTCACAGTGAATGGAAGAACAGTTGCTGAAAACTATTCCGGCGCAATGAATTATGATGATACGATTATTTCTTCTTTAGAAAAACCTTTCCATCCTTTATCGGGCATTATTGTTTTGAAAGGAAATCTTGCCGCTGATGGCGCTGTTCTCAAACCTTCTGCAGCTTCGCCTCACTTGCTTCAACATACAGGCAAGGCAGTTGTTTTTGAAAACATTGAGGATTATAATCATCGCATTAATGATGTTGATTTGAAAGTGGAGAAGGAAGATATTCTTGTATTGAAAAATGTTGGTCCCAAGGGTTATCCTGGCATGCCCGAAGTTGGCAATATGGGGTTGCCGGCAAAATTATTAAATGAAGGAGTTACGGATATGATCCGCATATCCGATGGCCGCATGAGCGGTACCGGGTTCGGAACTATTGTACTGCACGTTTCGCCGGAAGCCGCAGCCGGTGGAGTTTTGGATATAGTTGAAGAGGGAGACCTGATCACATTAGATGTTGAAAAACGGTTGCTGCACATTGATCTTACGGAAGAAGAAATAAATATCCGCAAACAAAAACGAACACATAAAGAACCGGTTGCTTCACGTGGTTATGTGCACCTTTACCAGCACCATGTGGAAGGTGCGCATTTAGGTGCAGACCTCGATTTTTTAAAAGGTTCATCAGGTAGTAAGGTTACGAGGGATTCACACTAAAACACCCTATCAATGTGGATTTAGATAAATCTGCTAATAAAAACAAACGTTAGTATGGTGAAGCTATTTGCCCTTATTTTTTGCAAATAAGAGGGAAGCTGACTTTGCGAAATAGGTCGTTTCGTAAGAACAATTCGTGGGTAGTAAAACGTCATAGCCGGGAAGCAGCCTGCCGTAGGTACACCTCTTGTAAATGCTCCATTTAAAGTACGAATCGTTCCTACGGAACGAGCCCCAGCATATTTATCATTTTCTACCCAGGGCATTTTCCTAATGGAACAGAAAGTCAAATAAGAATTATTTCAAGAGTTCCTATTTATTAAAAAAACAATCAGCGTTTACCAGCATTCTTTATAGCTTAGGGTCTTGCAATATCCCTTCCTCAGTTTTCTAACAACTAAAAACTTTTTTCATGCCTGGTGACACTCTCCGCCTTAACACAAAAGTTGCCATCCAAAATAAGTATGATGCCATCGTAATCGGTTCCGGGATCAGTGGCGGATGGGCCGCTAAAGAACTTACAGAAAAAGGATTGAAAGTATTAATGCTGGAACGTGGCAGGCCTCTGGAGCATGTGAAAGATTATAAAACAGCCAGCTTAAACCCATGGGAAAATTTACATCGCGGCGCTACTACACTTGATGATAAAGTGAAGTATCCTGTTATTGCGAGAGGTTGGGCTGTTAACCATCCTGATTTAAGTTTTTGGGCCAACGAACAGGATTGTCCCTACACAGAAGTAAAACCCTTTACCTGGTGGCGCAGCTACCAGTTGGGCGGACGTTCTATTTTATGGGGACGGCAAAGTTACCGTTGGAGCGATTTTGATTTTGAAGCCAACGCAAAAGATGGCATTGCCGTTGAC
>MWWF01000079.1_pt1 | contig 16799 bp, 8 predicted proteins | sample 1047351 | NCBI WGS metagenome assembly MWWF01 (sample SAMN06349970, study PRJNA376086) | soil metagenome | isolation source: MGM-3 sample Antarctic (ecotone) soil | place: Antarctica
GCAAGATAAGTACAGTTTCCGACTTCTGCGAAGTCGTCCCCTGAACACTAGCCCACACGACGATTCTGGAGTCGGATAAAATTAAAGATAAAAAGTACTTGCCCCAGATTTAGGTAAAAAACCTCGTGCCAGCGCCAGGAAAAAAGTCAGATGAAGGGGCAAATATGACCTAAATGGGTCAGGGAAAACGCCAACCTTAGTAAGATCTTACTAAGGTTGGCGTTTTTATCGCGCTGGCACGGCAAAAAATCAGATTCCAGGGCGCGGTGGTGGAATCTGGTTCTGCATCAGCGAGGGCCGCGAAAAGAATCAGCAAAGAGGGTGGTCCTGGACCTGCCCATTCCTCCAACTGGCAACACCCCGCTTGAGGGCGGGGTGCTAGTGTGGTTCTCGAAGCCAGTCAAAGGTGCTGCAACACACCGTTGATTCTGCTACCCCACTCCGAAGGACTCACGCAACATGAACAATCAACAGCAGGGCAGCCGGACCTCAATGGTACGGCAGAACGCCCCCGTATTTCTAGCGTTGAACACCGTTAACCCGTCTCCCACCCCCGGACAAACGCCCAGTACCACCCACTTTTTAGAGCTGAGTCGCGCTGCCATGAGTGGCGAGCCGGTGGATACCCGCCGCGCCAGGCCGCAGCCCAGCAAGCAATTTCAGAAGCTCAGCCGTCCAGTCCCCGCGCTCACACCCTCTGTGCTGATCCCAGACCAGGGCGAGGACCAGGACGCCGCCGTGCTGCCGGAGATCGCCCAGGACGCCCGCCGCCGACTGGCGCAGCAAGCCCGTGAGAGCCGCGAGCAGCGCCGCGCGGACCAGCGCGCCCGCCTGCACCAGCTCCTGACCGCAGCCACGGACGAGGCCGCGCCGGACTTCGTGGTGCCTGCAAACCTCCAGGAGAGCCGACAGCGGGCCAGCGGCAGCGTGCAGATCTCCTTGCCCCGTCCTGTCGTCGATGGCCCCGCCTGGGGCGAGCTGAGCGCCGAGGCGGTGCTGGCCCGTGCCCCGCACGTCAGCCGGGGGGCGCGCAAGCTGTTCCAGGTCCTGCATTACATCGCCGTCGGCACCTGCCAGGACCGCCGTTACCGGGTGATTCCGTCCAGCAGCGCGTTCCACCTGCCGCAGATTTTGGTGGCCGCCGTGCTGAAGTACACGCCCCGCCATATCCGCCGACTGGCGAACGAGCTGGAGAAGGCCGGGCTGATCGATTGTGGGGCGCACGCCTCGAACGTCCAGACCAGGGAGGGCAAGTACCGCCACCTGTGGGACGGTTCGATCTGGGCGGTCAAGCTGCGGCCCAGCAACTGCAATGCGTACCTTGCACCGGAGGACTGGCGGCACGAGTGGCGGGACTTCCAGGCGGACTTAAAGGCGGGCAGGACGGCAGAAAAATTAATGTCCTATCTAAAGACCTGTCAAGATCTTGAACGTCAATTCCACCTGGTCAAACAGTGGGCCGTTAATCCCAATCTAAAATTCACTTCGTTGTCTTTAGAGCGGACATTTCAGGCTGAGCAAAAAAAGAGCGTCCAGGACACGGTTTACTCTCTGCCCCTGCTGGGGGAGCTGAGCGGGCCGCGACTGGCGGAGGCCATCGGCAATGCCGCTGCGACGATCTCGCACGCGCTGGGGGACGGCCACAGCCGAAGATTCTGGTGTGGGCTGCTATGGGCGGCCACCCGGAACGACGCCTTAAAAGGATTCTCGGCCCAGTTGCTGCGGCTCTTTGCGGATGTGGGGGAGTCAGCGGAGCTGAGGAACCCTGGGGCGCTGTTCGCGGCCCGCCTTCGCAGCGCCTGACCTTCGGGGACCGCGCCCGAAGATCAGGCGCTGCTCAGTTGGGCTTGAGGTTGGTTACGCTCATGGCCAGTAGATACGCCAGACGACTGATACGCACGAAAATACCGTACGTAAACTGTAGCCATGCATGTGCGCCCCGCTGTCGCTGCCGACTTCCCCGCCCTCAAGCCCATGCTGCTGGATATGGGCTTCGTGGACGATGAGGTGGCGCTAGAAACCCGTTTTCCTTTCTTCTGTGGTAATCCAGAGCGTCCACTGTTTATTGCTGAAGCGAATGGAGGAGAGGTCATTGGTTACGCTCTGCTGCACGACTACGGTCTGCACATACGCGCTGGTGGATCACACCGCACCGCCAAACTGGAAGATCTGTACACCGCCCCAGCATGGCGGCGGCGCGGTGTGGCCCGACTGCTGATGAGCGCGGTGGAAGATTGGGCGCGAGCGCGGCCACTGCGTTGCGTTTTTTGGTACGCCAATTCGCATGAGGCTGGCCCCGCCTATCAGCGCATGGGCTATCGCCCCGACGACGCTGGACAAGAAGGCTTTCTCTTTTTTGAAATTGATCTGGGCGATCCAGCAACGCGTCTGCCACACCCTGAACGCGGTTCATGACTTAGAGCCTGGGGCCGCAAAAGTCTTAGTTGATGGCTGGTGTGGTCTCAGTTACCAGGAGACTTCAGAATTAAATGGATTCTACCCGGATAGAACCCCGCCATTTTCTCTGACCTAAGACCAGTTAGAAAAGAGAAGTGTCTGGTGAATTTTCGTTGTTACTGGAATGTGCTTTATTCAAGGCCGATTTTCAGAGGCTCACTGACTTACTCAAGGAAATCCTTTTTTGATGCCCCACATTCAACAGGGAGATAGCGTGACTGAATTGCCCCATTCCCGTGCGTGGTATGCCCGTCTAGCCCGCGAACTGGGTGGTTATCGCCACCCGTGGACACGCGTGCTGGATGGACCAGACCCGGAGTTGACCTTCGACGCCCTGTTGTTGGAATACTTGCACCCGGATACCCGCGTGCTGGAAGCGGGCTGTGGTCATGGCCCCGATGCGGCGCGTTTCAGCAGTGAATGTGCGCGGTGGGTGGCGTATGACTGGCTGCCAGAATTGCTGGAACTGGCCCGCGCCAATGCACCGGCAGCCGAATTTCACCTGTGGGACGGCAAGGGGGAGGTGCCCACGGATCTGCGAGGCCCCTTCGATCTGATCGTGTCGCGCCGGGGACCGACTTCGGTGATCGATCATCTGAATGCTGTGGCCGCGCCGAATGCCCGCTTTCTGTACGTGGGGCCACGGCTGGATGTCCCGCGTGTGCCGGAGCGGCTGAAGTCGGTGGGCTGGGCCAGCCTGGGCGAGTGGTGCATATCTGTGCAGGCATGGATGCCGCAGTGGGCCGACTGGCAGACCCGTTGCGAGTTCATGGGTGAAACCGCCCGCCGTGCAGACTGGGATGCGTACGCGAATGCACGGGGTATGCCATACCGCGAGGAGCGTTACGTGGTACTGGCAGGGCAGGCGTAGACAAAGTCAAATTATTTTTAAAAAGAGATTACATGACACCGTACAGGGTTCTGTCGCTGAGCGACGTTTCCCCTTAATACTCCCCCTGACCTAATGTCTGTTGGGAGAGAGAAAATACTTGGGTATGGATTTTCGGTGAAGCCTATCAACGCTAAAATATTTGGTATATTTCACCTCCTCCGCACTTTAAAGCAATTTGAAAATGATTATAGCTTAATCAAGATGAATTTATGAGGTAAGAAATTGAGGAATGTGTCAATATATATCGACGAGTCTGAAATCAATGGAAATATTCTCATTGGTGCAGTGATAGTCCCCGAAAAATATAAATACTCACTTAGTCGAAAGCTAAATCTTATAAGACAGCGAATGCTTAAAGTAATGATACAGCAGGATTATCCAATTTTAATCTCCTCCCGAGCGCCAGATGACCGAACTTCCAGGCAGCGTACCGAAAGGGTGCGTCTAGCAGGAGGCGGTCTCCCAGAAATTCATGCTTCGGAACTCTGGACAGGTGATGAGGTTTTCTGGAAAGAGCGAGATGGTACTAACGTTCTCTTTGATAGGCACTTGAAATGGTTAAAAGAAGCACTTGAGTTAATTGAAGAATTTGAAGTTACATATCATCTTAATAGTCTTAGTATAGATAGTCAAAATAGAATTAAAAATATGCCAGAACCTGAGATGTATTCAACTCTTAAGCCATTTTTGACCAAAGATATTTCCGTTAAAAAATTAAGTTTACTTCAGAAGGATCCATTTATTAGACTGTTGTTTGGATTTATGCAATCTCTTGAAAGATACTATGCTAAAAATCAAAAAAATTATGCTGTAATATGTGATAAAGGTAAGAAAAACGAGATGTTTAAAGGCTTTGAGACCTTCAGTACCTTAAAAAAGTACGGCAGTTGGCAAATGATGACAAGTATAAGCTTCGAAGATAGTCATGATAATCCATTGATACAACTAAGCGACATAATAACTTATATTGAAGCTAAAGCTTTATGGCTCGATGATAACCATAAAGACAAAATTTTGTTTGAACAACTTAAGAAAAGATATCTTAATAAAGCCAATCGCCCTACACTTATTCCTTTCAATGAACCAATCGATGAAAATGGATTTTTACTTAGACCTTCAATACTTTACGCTGAACTAATGATGATGTTTACTGAAATGGCTTTATTGCATTGTGGAGGTACTAATTCCTCTTTATCAGAACGCAAGAAGAGATTGGCATATATTACAGCTCGTTATCCCGACGTGTTTATGTCTGAGCGTAGACAATAAATGTCCAAGGCCTGCATCGCACGCGACGCAGGCCCCAGTGAAAATATTTTACTCCTGTAGGGGTAAAAACGCAATTTAGACAACTCGTAGAATTTCCGCTTCTCCCAACTGATTTTCTGCTCACGCCCCTGCTATCCGTCCCCGTCGAAACCCCCTGGAACCCGTCCTAACCGCCTTAGGGAAATACACAAGCTCCTGGACAGCTTTAGCCTTATTTGAGTTCCAGGACCTACCCTGAAGCCATGACCGATGGTTTGACATTTACCCTGCCTACGGGACGGGAGGAGCTGGTCGCAGCGTTTCTCTCGGTGTCTGATGGCGCTCAACAACTGATGTTTATGGCGATCAAGTTGCACAGTGGTCAGCCTGGCGGTGAGCTGGCAGACCGGATGCTGATGATGCTACGAACAGATCCCCGAACCCGGAGACGGGTCAGGCGAGTGGAAGGGAGACTCCAGAAGAACAAGAATTTCGGAGAGGAGATTGAGCGTTTGAAGCTCAGCAAATAGCTGAACTGAGTACAGACTTGCAGTGATCCGGGTGTCTTCCGAGTGTGGCCTGAGCCTGAGCGGAGCAACGTTTCCCCCCGCCATCCCTGTTTCGTTTCAGGCCTTGGAATTTTGCGCGGATTTGCGTATGGGGGAAAGTAAGCAAGATAAGTCCAGCTTCCGACTTCTGCGAAGTCGTCGCTGAACACTTGCCCACACAACGGTTTCTGGGTCGGATAGAATCAAAGCTCAAAAGCAGTTTTCTTAAGTTCAGGGGGAAAACACCGTGTCAGAGCCAGGGAAAAAGTCAGATCAGGAGGCAAATCTGGCCTAAACGGACCAGGGGAAATGCCAACCTTAGTAAGATCTTACTACGATCGGTATTTTTCCCGCGCTGGCACGGCAAAAAACCGGACTCCAGGACGTGGCGGCGGAATCTGATCCTGTACCAGCGAAGACAGCAAAAGAATCAGCAAAAAGGGGTGGTGCAGGACTCGCCCCCTTCCTGCCGCGTCTCCAGGGGGAGCCAACAGAACTCCAACAGAAGCCCAACAGAAAGCACCCCGCTGGTGGACGGGGTGCTACTGTGGCTGTCGAAGCCAGTCAAAGGTGCTGAACACACCCTTGATTTTGCTACCCCACCACGAAGGATCACTTCCGATGAAAAATCAACAGCAGGGCAGCCGGACTCCGATAATGGTACGGCAAACCGCCCCCGTAGTTCCACCCCTGGACACCATTGTTAAGCCCCTCACCCCTGAACAGGTGACCACCACCACCCACTTTCTGGACATGGGCCGAGCCGCCATGCGTGGCGAAATGGTGCAATTCAGCCGCTCCGCGCCACAGCCCAGTAAAGGATTCCAGCGCCGGAGCTGTCCAGTCCCCAAGTCCACCCCCTCTGTGCTGATCTCAGACCAGGGCGAAGATCGGGTCGCCACCCTGCCGGAGATCGCCCTACGCCGAGCGAAGAGCAAGGCGCACCACCGGGCCGCGCGGAAGCCCGCACCGCCCGCCGTGGAGGCCACAGAAGGCGAGGACAGCGCGAGCGGCCCCGCCCTGTGGCTGCTAGACGCCTTGCAGTTCTGTGAGCAGCAGGAGGCCCAGGAGCAGACCGGGCGGGCCAGGGTGTTCGTGACCCAGAAGGTGCAGCGCCAACCCCTGCCGCGCCTGTGCGAGCTGCTGGAGCTGGAACTGTTCCGCCCCAAGCGAGGTAAGGGGTTCGGGACTGCTGGCGCTGGAGCCTTGGCCGTGCGCCTGTACGAGCTGGCGCGCGTCTTCCTGGCGGCCCGGCTGTACCTGTACGACAAGGACGGCAATCCCCCCAAGCAAGTGGTGATGCACCTGTGCGCCGAGCTGCTGGCCGAGTCGCTGGGGATCTGTGACAACACCATGCGGGAGTGGACCACCCAGCTCACGGCCAAAGGCTTCGTGTACGCCCGTCACCACTACACCAGCATGACCGGCAAGGACGGCCAGCGCATGACGGCAGTGGACGGCACGCTGTACGCCGTCAGCCTGGCCCCCGGCCACACGGCCCGCCTGCGATACCGCGACTACAAACGCCAGTACAGAGACCTGGACGCGGACAAGGCGGCAGGCCGGACGGCACACAACGCGATTCTCAACGCAGAGAGGCGATTCAAAGAAGCCCAGATTTTAGAGTGCGTGCAGGACGATCAATTTTTTATTGAGGGGTCATCAAACCCGACAGGGCAGATGCAGGCTGAACTGCTTGAACAGCTCAGGAGATGGGCCGTTATTCCAGGAAATATTGATACACAAGACCCGTTAAAACATGACCCCGCAATAAACGACGCCGCCCAGGCCGAACGCCTGCTAAACGGCGTACAGGACGTGGTTTTCCTGCTACCCACCCTGCTTGAAGCGCACAAGTCGAAGCGGGCCGCGCTGGTGGGCATGATGGGCGCGGCCCTGGCCCGCGATCTGAAGGACGCCCACAGCCGCTTGTACTACTGCAAAGTGATCTGGCAGGCGTGGCAGGCGGAGATCGAGGGGCGGGATGGATTGCAAGCGCTGGCAGCAGAATTGCAGCGCCTGGAGGTGGACAGACGCGAGTGGAAGGGCCTCAGACGCCCCGCCGCCCTGCTCGCGGCCCGACTTCGGGCGGCGTGACCTTCGGCGCAAACCGCGCGCCGGATGCCTCACCAAGACCCATCATTGTGGTGTTTCAGCTTGAAGCGTTCCCGCCCCTACGGCATCGGGAAGATCGGCCTCAATGCCGCGTATCTGAGGCAGCGCGAGTGCCAGGAGTGCGAGTAGGGCGCTCAGGCCGCCACAAAGACACAGGATCAGCGCAAAGTTTGCCCCAGGTCCTGTTCCCAGGAGCGGTGAGAGGCGCTGTCCTGTGTCTGTCTGCAACCACGGCGCGGCCACCTGGTCCGCCAGCGGACCGATCAGCAGCAGACCCACCGGGGCCAGCAGTTGCCCCACGGTTCGGCGAACCGCGAAGACGCGGCCCTGCACGGCTGGAGGAACCTTGGCCTGCCAGATTGCATTGGCCGAGCCGCTCTGCACTGGGATCAGCAGGCCGCCCAGGAAGCTCGCCAGCGCCCACACCGGCACGGTATGCCCCAAACCGAACAACACCTGATAACTCAGGCCCAGCGCGGCGATGCCGCCCAGTGCGCCGTAAATCCGGGGCGTGGGGCCACCCCAGGTCGCCATCCCCACGCCGCCCAACAGCATGCCCAGGCCAAAGGCACCGGCCACCACTCCCAGGGCCGCCGTGTCGCCGTCTGTGCGGGCCAGCACCAGGGGCGTGTTCAGGCGCGCGGTCACGAAGATGCCGATGAGATTGAGGGCCGCGCCGATCAACAGCAGCCCCAGCAAGCCGCGCCGGGCCGCGATGTAGGTCCACCCGGCCCGGATTTCCGGCCAGAGGGGACGGCGCTCGCCGGGTTGAGGAGCTTCACGCGGGGGCCGGGGCAGCCGCAACCTCAGCAGCACCAGGGCGCTGAAGACGAATGTGGCGACGTCGATCACCATGACGCCGCTGATCCCTAGGCCCACGATCAGAAAGCCTGCCAGGACGGGTGCGAAGAGACTGCCCATGCCCTCGGCGAGGGAGAGCAGACCATTGGCCCGGCCCAGGTGGGCAGGCGGGACTAGCAAGCTAACCGTGGCTGCGGCTGCCGGGTATTGCAAGGTGCCTGCCGCACTGCCGACCGCAAGGAGGACATAGATGAGCGCGGGCGAGAAGGTGCCGCTGGCGATCAGGACAAGCAGCGCCAGGGTGGTCAGGGCCTGCCCGGCGTCCGAGAGCACCATTGCCCACTTGCGGTCCACCCGGTCAACGATCACGCCAGCGAAGGGGCCGAGCAGAATGGCGGGCAGGTAGCCTGCCAGAACGCTGAGGGCCAGGGGCGTGGCCTCTCCAGTGCGCTGGTACAGGTAGATGCCCAGGGCAAAGGCCGTGAGGTTGCTGCCAAAAGTGGAGACTGCTTCGGCCAGCCACAACCACAGAAAAGTTCGCCCGTCGGAAGTGGTGAGGAAAGTTCCGACGTTCTGAATCGGGAAGAGCCGACGCAGGAAACCCATACTGAAGATCAATCTACGCTGACGTAGTTCTACCCGGATAGAACCCGTCTATTTTCTCTTGCCTAAGACCAGTTAGGAGAGAGAAAATACTTGGATATGGATTTTCGGTGAAGCCTATCAACGCTAAAATATTTGGTATATTTCACCTCCTCCGCACTTTAAAGCAATTTGAAAATGATTATAGCTTAATCAAGATGAATTTATGAGGTAAGAAATTGAGGAATGTGTCAATATATATCGACGAGTCTGAAATCAATGGAAATATTCTCATTGGTGCAGTGATAGTCCCCGAAAAATATAAATACTCACTTAGTCGAAAGCTAAATCTTATAAGACAGCGAATGCTTAAAGTAATGATACAGCAGGATTATCCAATTTTAATCTCCTCCCGAGCGCCAGATGACCGAACTTCCAGGCAGCGTACCGAAAGGGTGCGTCTAGCAGGAGGCGGTCTCCCAGAAATTCATGCTTCGGAACTCTGGACAGGTGATGAGGTTTTCTGGAAAGAGCGAGATGGTACTAACGTTCTCTTTGATAGGCACTTGAAATGGTTAAAAGAAGCACTTGAGTTAATTGAAGAATTTGAAGTTACATATCATCTTAATAGTCTTAGTATAGATAGTCAAAATAGAATTAAAAATATGCCAGAACCTGAGATGTATTCAACTCTTAAGCCATTTTTGACCAAAGATATTTCCGTTAAAAAATTAAGTTTACTTCAGAAGGATCCATTTATTAGACTGTTGTTTGGATTTATGCAATCTCTTGAAAGATACTATGCTAAAAATCAAAAAAATTATGCTGTAATATGTGATAAAGGTAAGAAAAACGAGATGTTTAAAGGCTTTGAGACCTTCAGTACCTTAAAAAAGTACGGCAGTTGGCAAATGATGACAAGTATAAGCTTCGAAGATAGTCATGATAATCCATTGATACAACTAAGCGACATAATAACTTATATTGAAGCTAAAGCTTTATGGCTCGATGATAACCATAAAGACAAAATTTTGTTTGAACAACTTAAGAAAAGATATCTTAATAAAGCCAATCGCCCTACACTTATTCCTTTCAATGAACCAATCGATGAAAATGGATTTTTACTTAGACCTTCAATACTTTACGCTGAACTAATGATGATGTTTACTGAAATGGCTTTATTGCATTGTGGAGGTACTAATTCCTCTTTATCAGAACGCAAGAAGAGATTGGCATATATTACAGCTCGTTATCCCGACGTGTTTATGTCTGAGCGTAGACAATAAATGTCCAAGGCCTGCATCGCACGCGACGCAGGCCCCAGTGAAAATATTTTACTCCTGTAGGGGTAAAAACGCAATTTAGACAACTCGTAGAATTTCCGCTTCTCCCAACTGATTTTCTGCTCACGCCCCTGCTATCCGTCCCCGTCGAAACCCCCTGGAACCCGTCCTAACCGCCTTAGGGAAATACACAAGCTCCTGGACAGCTTTAGCCTTATTTGAGTTCCAGGACCTACCCTGAAGCCATGACCGATGGTTTGACATTTACCCTGCCTACGGGACGGGAGGAGCTGGTCGCAGCGTTTCTCTCGGTGTCTGATGGCGCTCAACAACTGATGTTTATGGCGATCAAGTTGCACAGTGGTCAGCCTGGCGGTGAGCTGGCAGACCGGATGCTGATGATGCTACGAACAGATCCCCGAACCCGGAGACGGGTCAGGCGAGTGGAAGGGAGACTCCAGAAGAACAAGAATTTCGGAGAGGAGATTGAGCGTTTGAAGCTCAGCAAATAGCTGAACTGAGTACAGACTTGCAGTGATCCGGGTGTCTTCCGGGTGTGGCCTGAGCCTGAGCGGAGCAACGTTTCCCCCTGCCACTCCCCCTCCGATTCCCCCCTCTCAAATCCACCCGAATCGTCGTATGGGGGAAAGTAGGCAAGATAAGTACAGTTTCCGACTTCTGCGAAGTCGTCCCCTGAACACTAGCCCACACGACGATTCTGGAGTCGGATAAAATTAAAGATAAAAAGTACTTGCCCCAGATTTAGGTAAAAAACCTCGTGCCAGCGCCAGGAAAAAAGTCAGATGAAGGGGCAAATATGACCTAAATGGGTCAGGGAAAACGCCAACCTTAGTAAGATCTTACTAAGGTTGGCGTTTTTATCGCGCTGGCACGGCAAAAAATCAGATTCCAGGGCGCGGTGGTGGAATCTGGTTCTGCATCAGCGAGGGCCGCGAAAAGAATCAGCAAAGAGGGTGGTCCTGGACCTGCCCATTCCTCCAACTGGCAACACCCCGCTTGAGGGCGGGGTGCTAGTGTGGTTCTCGAAGCCAGTCAAAGGTGCTGCAACACACCGTTGATTCTGCTACCCCACTCCGAAGGACTCACGCAACATGAACAATCAACAGCAGGGCAGCCGGACCTCAATGGTACGGCAGAACGCCCCCGTATTTCTAGCGTTGAACACCGTTAACCCGTCTCCCACCCCCGGACAAACGCCCAGTACCACCCACTTTTTAGAGCTGAGTCGCGCTGCCATGAGTGGCGAGCCGGTGGATACCCGCCGCGCCAGGCCGCAGCCCAGCAAGCAATTTCAGAAGCTCAGCCGTCCAGTCCCCGCGCTCACACCCTCTGTGCTGATCCCAGACCAGGGCGAGGACCAGGACGCCGCCGTGCTGCCGGAGATCGCCCAGGACGCCCGCCGCCGACTGGCGCAGCAAGCCCGTGAGAGCCGCGAGCAGCGCCGCGCGGACCAGCGCGCCCGCCTGCACCAGCTCCTGACCGCAGCCACGGACGAGGCCGCGCCGGACTTCGTGGTGCCTGCAAACCTCCAGGAGAGCCGACAGCGGGCCAGCGGCAGCGTGCAGATCTCCTTGCCCCGTCCTGTCGTCGATGGCCCCGCCTGGGGCGAGCTGAGCGCCGAGGCGGTGCTGGCCCGTGCCCCGCACGTCAGCCGGGGGGCGCGCAAGCTGTTCCAGGTCCTGCATTACATCGCCGTCGGCACCTGCCAGGACCGCCGTTACCGGGTGATTCCGTCCAGCAGCGCGTTCCACCTGCCGCAGATTTTGGTGGCCGCCGTGCTGAAGTACACGCCCCGCCATATCCGCCGACTGGCGAACGAGCTGGAGAAGGCCGGGCTGATCGATTGTGGGGCGCACGCCTCGAACGTCCAGACCAGGGAGGGCAAGTACCGCCACCTGTGGGACGGTTCGATCTGGGCGGTCAAGCTGCGGCCCAGCAACTGCAATGCGTACCTTGCACCGGAGGACTGGCGGCACGAGTGGCGGGACTTCCAGGCGGACTTAAAGGCGGGCAGGACGGCAGAAAAATTAATGTCCTATCTAAAGACCTGTCAAGATCTTGAACGTCAATTCCACCTGGTCAAACAGTGGGCCGTTAATCCCAATCTAAAATTCACTTCGTTGTCTTTAGAGCGGACATTTCAGGCTGAGCAAAAAAAGAGCGTCCAGGACACGGTTTACTCTCTGCCCCTGCTGGGGGAGCTGAGCGGGCCGCGACTGGCGGAGGCCATCGGCAATGCCGCTGCGACGATCTCGCACGCGCTGGGGGACGGCCACAGCCGAAGATTCTGGTGTGGGCTGCTATGGGCGGCCACCCGGAACGACGCCTTAAAAGGATTCTCGGCCCAGTTGCTGCGGCTCTTTGCGGATGTGGGGGAGTCAGCGGAGCTGAGGAACCCTGGGGCGCTGTTCGCGGCCCGCCTTCGCAGCGCCTGACCTTCGGGGACCGCGCCCGAAGATCAGGCGCTGCTCAGTTGGGCTTGAGGTTGGTTACGCTCATGGCCAGTAGATACGCCAGACGACTGATACGCACGAAAATACCGTACGTAAACTGTAGCCATGCATGTGCGCCCCGCTGTCGCTGCCGACTTCCCCGCCCTCAAGCCCATGCTGCTGGATATGGGCTTCGTGGACGATGAGGTGGCGCTAGAAACCCGTTTTCCTTTCTTCTGTGGTAATCCAGAGCGTCCACTGTTTATTGCTGAAGCGAATGGAGGAGAGGTCATTGGTTACGCTCTGCTGCACGACTACGGTCTGCACATACGCGCTGGTGGATCACACCGCACCGCCAAACTGGAAGATCTGTACACCGCCCCAGCATGGCGGCGGCGCGGTGTGGCCCGACTGCTGATGAGCGCGGTGGAAGATTGGGCGCGAGCGCGGCCACTGCGTTGCGTTTTTTGGTACGCCAATTCGCATGAGGCTGGCCCCGCCTATCAGCGCATGGGCTATCGCCCCGACGACGCTGGACAAGAAGGCTTTCTCTTTTTTGAAATTGATCTGGGCGATCCAGCAACGCGTCTGCCACACCCTGAACGCGGTTCATGACTTAGAGCCTGGGGCCGCAAAAGTCTTAGTTGATGGCTGGTGTGGTCTCAGTTACCAGGAGACTTCAGAATTAAATGGATTCTACCCGGATAGAACCCCGCCATTTTCTCTGACCTAAGACCAGTTAGGCCAGGAAATCTTTGCTGACGTTAGAGCCTATTCGGACGACCGGCGCAACTCAAATGCGCTCAGCATCTCGCTCAGCGCTGGCCCGCCCCAGTGAATGGTGCCGGAACAGCACCCGGAAGGCCAGTGCTGTCCACAGCACGCCCACCGCCCAGGCGGCGATCACGTCCGACGGGTAATGCACCCCCAGGTAGAGCCGGGAGAGGCCCACCAGCAAGCTGCCAGTGGCTCCCAGGAGCAGCGCGGGCCAGCGATAACGGGTGGGCCAGGCGAGCAGCACCAGCGCCAAGAAGAAGCTGACGCTGGTGATCGAGTGTCCACTCGGAAAGCCGTAGTCGGTCTCTGGCGCGGGCGAAACCCACAGGTGCGGACGCACCCGGTGGAACAGCGCCTTGATGGTCAGCATCAGCGCGCCAGCTCCCGCCACGGCCACGAAGAGGAACACCGCCCAGCGGCGGTGAAGGCGGAGCCAGAACAGCGCGCAGACGGCCAGGGTGATGAACGGCAGGCTGAAGACCCCGCCCAGCGTGGTGATCGCCACCATCACCCGGTCAAGGGTGGGGGAGGCGTACTGATGGATGAAGAGCAGGGTGGGCCGGTCGATGCCGAAGCCGCCCTCCGTCCAGACCTCCTGCGCGGTCTTCGCAAACACCGCCAGCGGCACGAGAATAAGCAGCAACACCACCAGCAGGGTGGGCAGACGTTTGGTGATGGATTCTGGCAACATGAGAATCAGTAGACTCCGGGGACATCTGAGAATTGGAACGGCGGATTATTCTAGTGACTCAAATTACACTCTGAGGGGCGTTGCGAAGCTTAATTGCCATTGAATATGGTTTTGCAACAGTGTTGTGCAATACCAGAGGTGCGTGTTCTCCGCTCAGCCTGGATAGGCCATATAAACCCTCATTTCCGCAACAAAGTCTATAAACCTAGTCACACGCGCATCTCCTGCCATACATACCAGCCGACTAGAATGTTTCCCAAGTCACTAGAGTAATTTTTATTCGTAGTCTCAGGTCGCCCCTAATAGGTGAACTTGTTGATCCCATCTCAAAAAAAATGTCGTGGTAACTGGAGCTGCCAAAAAGGTCTGACGAGTTCCCTGCTAGGGCGAAAGGCGAAGCCGAGATCCAGAGCGACAAGGGCCGAAGCAGAGCAAAGCCACGCCGGACAATCCAGATTTTCAGAGCGCCGAAGCCTAAGCAGAGAAATGAACTGAGTACAGAGTTGGAGTGGCCTGGGTATGGCTTTGGCCTAAGCGGGGCAACGTTTCCCCCAGCCACACCCGCTTATTTTTTCTGCTCCGAGAATCCACCCGGATTTGCGTATGGGGGAAAGTAAGCAAGATAAGTACAGTTTCCGACTTCTGCGAAGTCGTCCCCTGAACACTAGCCCACACGACGATTCTGGAGTCGGATAAAATTAAAGATAAAAAGTACTTGCCCCAGATTTAGGTAAAAAACCTCGTGCCAGCGCCAGGAAAAAAGTCAGATGAAGGGGCAAATATGACCTAAATGGGTCAGGGAAAACGCCAACCTTAGTAAGATCTTACTAAGGTTGGCGTTTTTATCGCGCTGGCACGGCAAAAAATCAGATTCCAGGGCGCGGTGGTGGAATCTGGTTCTGCATCAGCGAGGGCCGCGAAAAGAATCAGCAAAGAGGGTGGTCCTGGACCTGCCCATTCCTCCAACTGGCAACACCCCGCTTGAGGGCGGGGTGCTAGTGTGGTTCTCGAAGCCAGTCAAAGGTGCTGCAACACACCGTTGATTCTGCTACCCCACTCCGAAGGACTCACGCAACATGAACAATCAACAGCAGGGCAGCCGGACCTCAATGGTACGGCAGAACGCCCCCGTATTTCTAGCGTTGAACACCGTTAACCCGTCTCCCACCCCCGGACAAACGCCCAGTACCACCCACTTTTTAGAGCTGAGTCGCGCTGCCATGAGTGGCGAGCCGGTGGATACCCGCCGCGCCAGGCCGCAGCCCAGCAAGCAATTTCAGAAGCTCAGCCGTCCAGTCCCCGCGCTCACACCCTCTGTGCTGATCCCAGACCAGGGCGAGGACCAGGACGCCGCCGTGCTGCCGGAGATCGCCCAGGACGCCCGCCGCCGACTGGCGCAGCAAGCCCGTGAGAGCCGCGAGCAGCGCCGCGCGGACCAGCGCGCCCGCCTGCACCAGCTCCTGACCGCAGCCACGGACGAGGCCGCGCCGGACTTCGTGGTGCCTGCAAACCTCCAGGAGAGCCGACAGCGGGCCAGCGGCAGCGTGCAGATCTCCTTGCCCCGTCCTGTCGTCGATGGCCCCGCCTGGGGCGAGCTGAGCGCCGAGGCGGTGCTGGCCCGTGCCCCGCACGTCAGCCGGGGGGCGCGCAAGCTGTTCCAGGTCCTGCATTACATCGCCGTCGGCACCTGCCAGGACCGCCGTTACCGGGTGATTCCGTCCAGCAGCGCGTTCCACCTGCCGCAGATTTTGGTGGCCGCCGTGCTGAAGTACACGCCCCGCCATATCCGCCGACTGGCGAACGAGCTGGAGAAGGCCGGGCTGATCGATTGTGGGGCGCACGCCTCGAACGTCCAGACCAGGGAGGGCAAGTACCGCCACCTGTGGGACGGTTCGATCTGGGCGGTCAAGCTGCGGCCCAGCAACTGCAATGCGTACCTTGCACCGGAGGACTGGCGGCACGAGTGGCGGGACTTCCAGGCGGACTTAAAGGCGGGCAGGACGGCAGAAAAATTAATGTCCTATCTAAAGACCTGTCAAGATCTTGAACGTCAATTCCACCTGGTCAAACAGTGGGCCGTTAATCCCAATCTAAAATTCACTTCGTTGTCTTTAGAGCGGACATTTCAGGCTGAGCAAAAAAAGAGCGTCCAGGACACGGTTTACTCTCTGCCCCTGCTGGGGGAGCTGAGCGGGCCGCGACTGGCGGAGGCCATCGGCAATGCCGCTGCGACGATCTCGCACGCGCTGGGGGACGGCCACAGCCGAAGATTCTGGTGTGGGCTGCTATGGGCGGCCACCCGGAACGACGCCTTAAAAGGATTCTCGGCCCAGTTGCTGCGGCTCTTTGCGGATGTGGGGGAGTCAGCGGAGCTGAGGAACCCTGGGGCGCTGTTCGCGGCCCGCCTTCGCAGCGCCTGACCTTCGGGGACCGCGCCCGAAGATCAGGCGCTGCTCAGTTGGGCTTGAGGTTGGTTACGCTCATGGCCAGTAGATACGCCAGACGACTGATACGCACGAAAATACCGTACGTAAACTGTAGCCATGCATGTGCGCCCCGCTGTCGCTGCCGACTTCCCCGCCCTCAAGCCCATGCTGCTGGATATGGGCTTCGTGGACGATGAGGTGGCGCTAGAAACCCGTTTTCCTTTCTTCTGTGGTAATCCAGAGCGTCCACTGTTTATTGCTGAAGCGAATGGAGGAGAGGTCATTGGTTACGCTCTGCTGCACGACTACGGTCTGCACATACGCGCTGGTGGATCACACCGCACCGCCAAACTGGAAGATCTGTACACCGCCCCAGCATGGCGGCGGCGCGGTGTGGCCCGACTGCTGATGAGCGCGGTGGAAGATTGGGCGCGAGCGCGGCCACTGCGTTGCGTTTTTTGGTACGCCAATTCGCATGAGGCTGGCCCCGCCTATCAGCGCATGGGCTATCGCCCCGACGACGCTG
>MWWF01000080.1_pt1 | contig 16759 bp, 14 predicted proteins | sample 1047351 | NCBI WGS metagenome assembly MWWF01 (sample SAMN06349970, study PRJNA376086) | soil metagenome | isolation source: MGM-3 sample Antarctic (ecotone) soil | place: Antarctica
TAAATATGATTTGATGGCGCAGGAAAATGCCCTTCTCAAAAAAACAATTTATCCCGCAAGAGGTGTTGTGTATGACAGGAATGGAAAAGCCATTGTCAACAACACTTTAATGTATGACCTGATGGTAATTCCTTCCGAAGTTCGGGGCGTTGATACAGCTTACCTCTGCCAATTACTTGAAATAGACACAGCCGAATTTCAAAACCGTATCGTTAACGCCATCATCAAAAATACTTCTGCAAGACCTTCGGCATTTGAGGGTTTGCTGACACCCGAAAAATATGCAAGACTGGAAGAAAATATGTGGCGCTTTGGAACTGGTTTCTTTTTACAGGAAAGACCGATAAGGGTTTATCCATTTAATGCCGGCGCACATTTCATGGGTTATATCGGCGAAGTGGATTCTGGTATAATTGCAAGATCAAATGATTTTTATCGGCCCGGAGATTATATCGGACGTACAGGATTAGAATCTTCTTACGAAAAAATATTGATGGGAGAGAGAGGTTTGCAGGTTTTAATAAAAGATAATAAGAACCGTATAAAAGGAAGTTATGCCAATGGAGAAATGGATATACCTGCCAATACCGGCAGGGCTTTAAATACTTATGTGGATGTGGAACTTCAACAGCTTGCGGAGAAGTTAATGAATAAAAAAGTTGGAGCTGTCATTGCTATTGAACCAAAAACAGGTGGTATTATCACCATGGTTTCGGGACCAAATTTTAGCCCCAACCAATTAACCGGCGCCAATTTCAGAAAAACCTACGGCAAGTTTGTTTTAGATGTATCAAGGCCTTTGCTTAACCGTGCTATCAAAGGACAATATCCTCCCGGTTCAACTTTTAAACCTTTGGGTGCGTTGGTGGCATTGGATGAAGGATTGATAACACCATCATTTGGTTATGATTGCCGCGGCAGGTATTATGCCTGTGGCAGTGGAAAGCCGGCTTGCACTCACAATACCCCGGGGCATGCAGCCAATTTAAGATTAGCCATTGCTAATTCGTGCAACTCTTATTTTACCCATGTTTATAGAATGGCAGCCGATAATCCAAAATATGCCAACGTAAAAGACGGATATCAAAAATGGAAAGAGTACATGAACAATTTTGGATTGGGTATCCGGTTAGGTGTTGATCTGCCAAGCGAGGACAAAGGCAATATTTTTGATACGGCAGATTACAATAAAGAATATCGAAATCAATGGAATTCCTGCACCAATCTTACATTAGGCATCGGGCAAGACAGGATGACGGCAACTCCATTGCAATTAGCAAATGCCATGTGCATTATTGCCAACAAAGGATATTATTACACGCCGCATTTTGTAAAGAGCATTGAAAAAGAAACTGCAGCAGATACAATATTAAAACCATACAGGTTGAAGCATGAACCGCTAACGCATATTTCTGATGCGGATTTTGAAGCGGTAATGCAAGGCATGCAGGAAGTAGTTGAATATGGAACGGCGACAGCAGCAAGAATTCCGGGTATGAATATTTGCGCAAAAACAGGAACGGCGCAAAACTTTAGATTCATTAGGGGAAAAAAAATTGAGTTGAATGAGAACTCTATGTTTGTTGCTTTTGCCCCAAGAGAAAATCCTAAAATTGCAATTTGCGTTGTGGTTGAAAATGCAGGCTTTGGCTCTGCGGCTGCAGCTCCAATTGCTTCGTTGCTGATAGAAAAATATTTGAATGATACTTTAAGAGCAGAGAGTGTAAAAAAAGTAGAAGAACTTACTAACAAAGACCTGATGCCGGGCATTCTTGTTGTTGAACAATACATTGCAGATTCAATAAGAGCAGAACAAATGTTGAAGATCACAAAAGACAGTACGCAGTTGAAAAAGTTTTTGAAGAAAGGCGCTTCTCAACCAAAAAAAGATTCGCTTCCCGAAAAAAGATTAGTGTTTATGAAAAAAGAAGAAGTCATCTTACCTCAAAACAAGTTTTTATTCAAACCGAAAAGGAGCAAGGTATAATGACCAAAAATAATCCCGGTATTTCGAAAGGTGTGGATTGGAGTTTGATCTGGTTGTACCTGTTGTTGGTAAGTGTTGGCATCATGGCAATTTTTGCTGCCACTTATAATGACAAAGACCCTGTAGTTGCTTCTTTCTTTTCTTTTAAAACAGATTACAGCAAGCAATTCTTTTATTTTGTTATTGCAGGTTTCATTGGCATTTTTATTTTGCTTACCGACAGTAAATTTTTTACAGCAACTGCCAATCTATGGTATGTGATGGGCATTGCACTTTTGCTGTTGGTATTTCCATTTCACTCCAATGTGAAAGGAACATCATCCATCATTCGCTTTGGTGGATTTCAATTTCAGCCTGCAGAATTTTGTAAGGTTTGTGTTTGTTTGGCCCTGGCAAAATATCTTTCCTTACCCGACCAGGATTTCAGTAAAACAAGATCGCAATTAATTGCTGGAACAATTGCTTTGCTGCCTGCCGTAATGAGTATCATGCAAAGTGAAACAGGATTGGCGCTTGTTTATTTTTCATTTTTTATTGTGATGTACCGTGAAGGCTTGCCAGCAACTATTCTTGTTGTTGGTTTTTCTGTTGCAGGCTTAGTAGTAGCAACTTTACTTGTTGATAAAAATTTATTGGCAATTATACTTACAGCTATAGCCGCACTTTTTATTTTCCTGATGTGGCGTCAGGTAAAAAGAGACAGGTCATTGTTGGTAGTGATAATTATTATCTGGGCTGTATGTGTTGGTGTGCAAAGGTTTGGTGTGCCCTTGCTCTTTCAAAAAGTTTTTAAGCCATACCAGGTAGAAAGAATATTCAGCACAATTGGTAAAGAAGTGCCGGAAGATTACATGAGCATTGAAGAAAAACGAAAGCTGGAAATTGAAGAAGTAAAAAAGAAAAAAGATCCTGACTATAATGTAAAGCAATCAAAAATTGCCATTGGTTCAGGAAGAATTACAGGCAAAGGATTGTTGAAAGGAACACAAACGAGATATGATTTTGTGCCTGAGCAAAGAACAGATTTTATTTTCTGTACCATCGGCGAAGGTTTTGGTTTTATTGGAACAACAGCGTTGCTGGCTCTTTATTTAATATTGCTTTTCCGCATCATTGCTGTAGCAGAAAGACAGCGGAGTGTTTTCAGCCGTTGTTATGCTTATGGTGTTGCATCTGTATTATTTTTTCATGTGCTTATCAATATTTGTATGACAATTGGACTTGCACCTGTTATAGGAATTCCATTGCCATTTATCAGTTATGGCGGAACAGCTTTGCTTACGTTTACTATTTTATTATTTATACTTATTCGACTTGATGCAGACAGGCAGATGGTGTTGAGATAGTCAACAAGTCAAAATAGTCAACAAATCAAAAAAGTCAGTAGTCAAAATGGTCAAACACTTTGATTCATTTGGCCCATTTGACCCATTTGACACATTTGACTTTATTTTTGACTATGCAAATCATTCCTCTTTCTGAAGGTTCTTTTACAATTGACGCTACGAAAGTTTTTGTTCCGTTTGATGAAACTAAAAATGTGTTGAATGAAAGGCCTGTTGGAAGTTTGCTTGTAGAAATTCAGCCCTTTGTTGTTATTACTTCAAAAGATATTTTGTTGCTTGATACAGGGCTTGGATTCAATGATACTGTCAATGGCAAAATGCAATTGCATGCAAACCTTGAACGTGTTGGAATAAAGCCTGAACAAATCACAAAAGTGCTCATGTCACATTTGCATAAAGACCATGCAGGCGGGATTAGTTTAGATAATGACCATTCAAAATTAAGCCTGCCCAATGCAATTTATTATGTGCAAAAAAGAGAATTGGATTTTGCATTGCAAAAAGGATTTCCATCATTTATACCGCAAGAAATTGAAGCATTAAAAAATTCAACACAAGTTCAGTTGCTGCATGATGATGAAGGCACAATTGATGGATATATTTCTTACCGCCTTACCGGCGCACATTCGCCTAATCACGAGGTGTTTTGGATAAAAGAAAACAATGAAACAATTTTTTTTGGCGGCGATGATGCGCCGCAGTTGCAACAAATGAAAGTGAGGTATAAAACAAAGTATGATTTCAATCCTGATCTTGCTATGCAACTAAGACAGCAATGGTGGAAGCAAGGTGGTGATGAAGGATGGACCTTTTTATTTTATCATGATATAAAAACGCCGCACTTTAAAAAAACGTCCTAACCCGATGTAGTAAAACCCAACTTCCTTTCAACTTCTTTTGGTAATACAGGCAACTTTCTTCGTTCAATTAAAAATGAAGTCAGTTGTGCAATTTCTTTATAGATGTAATGTTTGTCTGCTGCAGATTTTAAATAATCTTTTCCACTGCTACCACCTGTCCCTATACGGGTGCCAATCATGCGGTGCACCATGTTCATGTGACGATGACGCCAGGAGCTTAATTGCTCGTCTATCTCCAATAAATTATTCAATAATTGAAATGGCAATTGTAGCAGGGGATAACCACGATACAACATAATAAATAATGCTGCACGGTTAGCTTTTGCAGAAAGTGTGTAATGCGTTTCTTTATGATGAAATAAAACTTCATCAATAATATCCAGGTTGTTTTTTTCTGCTTCAGCTAAGCTATTTGAATAACATTTTTTGTATTCAGTCCAAAATGGGTGAACGTCTTTATCCGTAGCTGAAAAGTCTTTCCATAATACAATGTCGTCGAAAAAAGGCATACGTTCAAGCCAGTCATTTACTAATTGCAAAAATGAATTATCAGTTTCTGCTTTTTTAATCAGTTCAACATGTTCATGTTTTAATTGGGCCGTATAATATTCTTTACCATGTCGGTATTCAAACCTCAACCCAAGTTTTGCTTCCAGCATTTTAAATTGCCAGCTTTGAAAACCCGATGCCGGACGCAGCATGTCCCGAAAATCAAGGAAATCCATTGGCGTCATAGTTTCCAAAATATCAATCTGGTGAATGAGCACTCTTAAAATAACTGCCATCCTGTTTTGTCGGTGAACAACAGTTTGCAATTCGGGAGAGTTGTCATTTAAAGAAGGCTTGCGCATGATTTCCAAAATGGAATCTGCTTCATGGTGCAGTTGCTTAAACCAAAGTTCATAAGCCTGGTGAATGATGATGAAAAGCATTTCATCATGCGCAGAAATATTTTGTTTTGCACTTTCAGGATCTTGTGCATCTAAAATTTTATCAAGTTGTAAATAATCGTGGTATTGAACGTCGCCCATTTGTTGTTTTTAATTACAATGATTTGCTTATTGGTGTACTGTTGTTTTAAACTCAAACCCAATATCCTTTCTAAAATATTTGTCTTCAAACTTTACTTGTTCAACCAATTCTTTTGATTTGCTGATTGCTTCTTCCAATGTATTTCCTAAGGCAGTGGCGCAGATTACTCTCCCGCCGTTTGTAACAATTTTTCCATCTTCGTTTTTTGCACCAGCATAAAATAAAAAACTATCTTCTTCTGTTTGGTCAAGTCCTGTTATTTCAAAACCTTTTTGGTATTCGTTAGGATAACCGCCGCTTACTGCAACAATGGTTGTGCAATAGCGGTCATCTATTTCTAAAATAATATTTTTAAGATTTTGATCTGCAGTTGCTTTAAGCAGTTCAACCAAATCATTTTTAATTCTTGGTATCACCACTTCGGTTTCCGGATCTCCCATACGGCAATTGTATTCTATAACAAAAGGTTCATCGCCAACTTTTATCAAACCAAAAAATAAGAAACCTTTGTAATCAAGATTATCTTTTTGTAATCCAGTTATAGTTGGTTCAATGATTTTTGTTTTTACTTTTTGCATAAAAGCATCATCAGCAAAAGGCACAGGAGAGATGGCGCCCATGCCGCCTGTATTCAAACCATTATCGCCTTCGCCAACTCTTTTATAATCTTTAGCTTCCGGCAACAGCAAATAATTTTTCCCATCTGTAAGCACAAAAACAGAAAGCTCAATGCCATCTAAAAATTCTTCTACCACTACTCTTTTTCCGGCTTCGCCAAATTTTGAACGTTGTATCATCAGTTCAAATTCAGACATTGCCTCCACCCCGTTTTGACAAATAATTACTCCTTTACCCGCAGCCAATCCATCTGCCTTTAATACAATTGGCAAAGAATGTTGCTGTAAGTATTCAATGCCATCATCAAAATTTGTTGCATTAAATTCTTTGTAAGAAGCGGTAGGAATTTTATGCCTTTGCATGAACTCTTTTGCAAAAGCCTTGCTGCCTTCTAATTGCGCTGCATTTTTTGAAGGACCAATGATCTTTAAATTTAAGCCGGATTCTGCATTGAGAAAATCAACAATACCGTTGACAAGCGGTTCTTCGGGCCCAATAATAACCATGTCAATACATTTTTGTTCACAAGCATTTTTTATGGCATCAAAATCATTAACAGTAAAGTCAAGATTGGTACCGCATTGCGCCGAGCCTGCGTTGCCGGGAGCAATAAATAAATTAGAGCATAAACTGCTTTGCGAAATTTTCCAGGCCAATGCATGTTCTCTTCCGCCGGAGCCTAATAAAAGTATATTCATGGGATTAGAATGATGGAATGCGAATATCGGTAAGATTGTTAAACAAGAAGTATGTAGTTCGGTAAAAAATAAAATCCCTTATTTTGAGCAAGTAAACCGAACAACTGATAGTCAATTAATCACTAATTAATTTAATTATGTCAAACGTTACTGCCGGCGATCAAGCAATCTTACAACAATCTCCTTCACAGAAAGGTCATCCAAAAGGTTTATGGGTTCTTTTTGGTACTGAAATGTGGGAGCGTTTTAACTTTTATGGAATGAGAGCTTTGCTTTCCTTATTTCTTGCAGATTCGTTACTAATGGGAAAGACGGAAGCGTCTATCATTTATGGTGGATTTCTTGGTCTCTGTTATCTTACTCCAATGCTTGGCGGATATATCTCAGATAAATTTCTTGGCAACAGAAATTGTATTTTATTAGGAGGTACAACAATGGGTATAGGCCAGTTGTTGCTTTTTTGGAGTGCAAGTCAGGGGCATGATGCCGCCGGTGTAACTTTTGCTACCAACATCATGTGGGTTGCACTGCTTGCAATTATTTTTGGCAATGGTTTTTTCAAGCCAAACATTTCTTCAATGGTTGGCAGCCTTTATCCCAAAACACAAAAAGACAAACTTGATTCTGCATTTACACTATTCTATTTGGGCATTAATGTAGGCGCAACATTAGGCCAGTTCATTTGTCCCTTTTTTGGCGATGTGGAGAATAATGGTGTTAGAGATCTTACAGCATTCAAATGGGGTTTTCTTGCAGCGGCAATAGCAATGTTTATTGGCACACTAACTTTCTTGTTTCTAAAAAACAAATATGTTAGAACTCCTGAAGGTGTTGGTATTGGCGGTAAACCTAATAAATCAGATACACCTGCGGATGAATCTGAAAGTGCAAAATTTACAAAGCAGAGTATTATTATTTCAATGGTATTATTAGTTGCGTTGACTTATTGTTTTCATTTAGTATTAGGTGGCATTGGTGTTTCTTTTATTAAAGCCTGGCTATATCCATTTATTTTTGCTTCAGGCATCAGCCTTGGTTATTTAATCATGTCCGATAAAACAATTACCAAAATAGAAAGGGACCGTATTTGGGTATTGTATATCGTATGTTTTTTTGTGATGTTCTTTTGGGGTGCTTTTGAGCAGGCAGGTTCGTCATTGACTTTTATTGCCGACAATCAAACGAATACAAACATATTGGGATGGAAAATGCCTCCCAGCATGGTTCAAAACTTCAACGGCATTTTTGTAATGATCTTCGCCATACCCTTTAGTATTTTATGGGTTTGGATGAATAAGAAAAAGCTGGAACCAATTTCACCAGTTAAGCAAGCATGGGGTTTATTGCTGATAGCTATTGGATACTGGATTATTGCTACACAAGTAAAAGGATTGGGTATATCAGGAAAAGTGGGTATCATTTGGCTGATTGTATTGTACTTGTTACACACTTGGGGAGAATTATGTTTATCACCCATTGGGTTATCATTAGTTGCCAAATTGGCTCCAAAAAGGTTTGCTTCACTTTTGATGGGAGTTTGGTTTTTAGGAAATGCGGGTGGTTATGTTTTGACGGGTGTATTAGGAGCATTGCTACCTCCAACAAGCGAAGCTTATATCAGTATGGAAAAGCAAAATATCAATCTTAAACAAGTATTAGATGAAGATAAAGTGCCAACCGGAACCGAACTTTATATACTAGCCAAAGAAAAAATAGCTACAACAATTGATTATGATAAGTCACTTAAAAATAACCTCGACTTCGTAAAAATATTAAAAACAAAAGATTCGGTTTTAACAGCAGAACAATTGAATACAATAGAAAAAGAAAAACTTGTGAAAGTTGGATATCCAACATTTTTTAGTGTCAAGTTAAAAGACTTGTATGACTTTTTTATGCTGTTCGTTGTGTTATGCGGACTTGCGGGTTTACTGCTCTATGCATTAACGCCTATGATGAAAAAGATGATGCACGGCGTAAGATAATTTCTTTATCGAACTTTGATAAGGGTGGCAATTGTCACCCTTCTTTTTTATGTTGATACTAATCTCATTCAAAAAAAGGAATTAAGGTATAATTCATGGTTTCCAAACATTCAATTTTTTCCTGAAGTAGATTAACAAGGTAAAATAGCCTTCTGTATTTTTATATTTGCTAAGCAATGAACCTTCGCATCTTCAAATACCTTTCTCCTTTTTTGCTGTATTGCGGTGCATTTTTTTCTTTTATGGGTTCTGGTTTTATTATTTGGTTACCGCTTATTTATGCTTGGTTTATTGTTCCGTTGTTGGAGCTTTTTATCAAAGCGAAAGAGCATAATCTTTCCGCAGCCGAAGAAGAATTAGCCAAACAAAATAAGTGGTACGATATGCTTCTTTATCTCGTTGTGCCTTTTCAATATTTTGCTTTGGGTTTATTTATTTACAACGTTAGTTATCATCAGCAGCCATGGATTGACGTAGCCGGAAAAACTTTTGTAATGGGATTGCTTTGCGGTGTAATGGGAATTAATGTAGGACATGAATTAGGACATCGTGTAAATAAGTTTGAACAGTTTTTAGCTAAAGCACTTTTACTTACATCTCTTTACATGCACTTTTTTATTGAGCACAATAAAGGCCATCATAAAAGAGTGGCAACGCCGGAGGACCCAAGCAGTGCAAGATTTGGTGAATGGCTTTATCAATTTTATTTCCGTTCCATTATTTTCAGTTACATCGGCGCATGGAAAATAGGTATTAGGGATGCAGAGAAAAAAGGACACAAATTTTTTTCATTGCACAATGAAATGATTCAATTTCATTTGATTCAGCTAACATTTATTGCAGCCATCTTTTTCTTTTTTGGATGGCTGACGGCATTGTTGTTTTTAGTTGCCGCATCACAAGGCATATTATTATTGGAAACCGTAAACTACATTGAACATTATGGCTTGCAGCGAAAAGAAATTGCAGAAGGCAAATACGAACGAGCCATGCCTGAACATAGCTGGAACAGCAATCATGTTATTGGGCGTGTGATGCTTTTTGAATTGAGCCGCCACAGCGATCATCATTATTTAGCCAGCAGAAAATACCAGGTGCTAAGACATCATGAAAATTCACCGCAAATGCCAACAGGTTATCCCGGAATGATGCTATTGGCAATTATTCCGCCTGCATGGTTGTATGTGATGAACAATAGAATAAAAAACCTCAACCTGGTTCCTTCTCCATCAATCCTAAAACTTAAAGAGGAAAAAGGGGAAGTTGGCGTGTGATAATATTGTTTTCTTCCTTTCTTTACTTATAGTCTTACCGGAAAAAATAAATGGTCAAATCATTTCGCTTCCAAAATAACCATGCAATGCAACAGGCAATACTATTCCATTTTCATTTTGATTATTCTCTAACAAACAGGCAACAATTCTTGGCAAAGCCAAAGAGCTTCCATTTAATGAATGAAGCAATTGTGACTTTCCTTTATCATCTTTAAAACGAATTTTCATCCTGTTGGTTTGAAAACTTTCAAAGTTGGAAACCGAACTTACTTCAAGCCATTTTTCCTGTGCGGCGCTATACACTTCAAAATCGTAAGTAAGTGCAGATGTGAAGCTCATATCACCACCGCATAATCTTAGTATGCGATATGGCAACCCGAGAGTTTGAATTAATTTTTCAACATGCTCCACCATTTGCTCCAATATTTCATAGCTATTATCGGGATGCACCAATTGAACAATTTCCACCTTATCAAATTGATGCAAACGGTTTAAGCCGCGGACATCTTTTCCATAACTGCCTGCTTCTCTGCGGAAGCATGGAGTGTATGCTGTCATTTTTATTGGCAGTTCTGTTTCTTTCAAAATAACATCACGGTAAATATTGGTAAGCGGCACTTCAGATGTTGGAATCAAATAAAAATTGTCTTCTGTTGCATGATACATCTGTCCTTCTTTGTCGGGCAATTGCCCTGTTCCAAAAGCAGAGGCTTCGTTCACCATCAACGGCGTTTGATATTCTATGTATCCTGCTTTTGTATTGTAGTCCAAAAAATATTGTATCAAGGCTCTTTGCAACTTAGCGCCTTTGTTTTTGTAAACAGGAAAGCCGCTTCCAGTTATTTTATTGCCTAAATCAAAATCAATGAGGTCATATTTTTTTGCAATCTCCCAATGCGGAACTGCACCCGGAAACAATTCAGGTTTGCTGCCGCCAATTCTTACAACTTCGTTTTCTTCTGGTGATTTTCCCTTCGGTACTTTTTTGGATGGAAGATTAGGAAGACGTACAAGAATTTCATGCAATTCTTTTTCAATTTTTTCTAATTCTTTTTGAATGGGGTCAAGAACATTCTTAAATGATTCAACATCTTTCTTTTTTGCTTCGGCTTCTTCTTTTTTTTCCTTGCTCATTAAAGCCCCTATTTCTTTTGATGCTGAATTAATTTTTGCTTTTGTTTCATCAAATTGAAATGCCAGGTTTTTTCTTTCATCATCAAGTGCAATGGTTTCATCAACCAAATTGATTTCCTTGAAATTCTTTAATGCCAATCTTTCTTTTACTTCTTCCGTATTATTTCTAAGAGTAGCCAACTGCAACATGTTCTTGTATTTTTGAGTGTGCAAAGATAAGAGTTCAAGGTTCGATGTTTGTTTGAGATTAGATGTATCTAAGTTTGGTCATTCATTTTATTATTATTCTTTTCATAAATCTCAAAATCAGAGCTTCACAAAATCCAACAATCGTTTTTCACTTCGTACTTCTAACTTCGCACCTCGTACTTAAAAAAATTTTATGTCATTTAATGATGATTTGCAGGTTCGGTGGTGGAAGCTGGAGGAAAAATTAATGGAGCGTTTTCAAAAAAAACCTGATGTAGAATCTGTTTTGTTTATGATTGGCTTGCAGGAATTGGGAGATATCAAAGAAAAATTTACCAAAGAGCAGAAACAAGACCTGATGCACATTGCTATTTGCACAGTTCTTTCGCCAAGTGGTTATTATGAATTATCGCATGTGGACGAAGATGGCTGGCCGCATTTTAAACAACTGACGGCAATGCCTGATATGCACCCTGCCGAACAGGAAAATTTTTTGAAAGACCATATCCTTTTGTATTTTCAAGACAATGAGTTTATATGAAAAGAATTATCTCGCTTTTAATTTTCAGTTTTTTGCTTGTGGCATTTTCATTTGCGCAACAGAATGTAAAACTTAAAAAGAAGGATCGTAAAAGAGATGTGGAATTAATGACTACAGAAGGAAGTATTGTTTTACGTTTATATGATTCAACGCCTTTGCACAGGGATAATTTTTTGAGATTAGTTAAATCACATTACTATGACAGCATTTTATTTCATAGAGTGATTTCAAATTTCATGATTCAATCTGGCGACCCCAATAGTAAAAGAGCAGAGCGGGGAAAACCGCTTGGTAATGGCGGTCCGGGTTATACTATTCCTGCAGAATTCAGACAAACTTTGTTTCATAAAAAAGGAGCCTTAGCTGCGGCAAGACAAGGCGACAATGTGAATCCGCAAAAACAAAGCAGTTCCAGCCAGTTTTATATTGTTCATGGAAAAACATTTACAGATTTTCAATTAGATTCTGTTGAAAGAGTGAGACTAAATGGCTATAAACTTCCGCAAACACATAGAGAACTGTACAAGACAATTGGTGGAACGCCACAATTAGATCAGAATTATACTGTGTTTGGAGAAGTAGTAAAGGGAATGGATATAGTAAATAAAATTGCTTCAACAACTACCAGCACCGGGGCAGACCGTGACAGGCCGTTAGGGGATATAAGAATTATTAAAGCAAGATTGGTGAAGAGGAGGAAAGGTTGATTGGTTGAAATGCGGACTTAAATGTTTGCTGAAATTTTTAAGTGATAATATTTAGATAGGTAAGTCAATAATCATTTCAGATAGCACATCTGTGAAATCTTTTTTCCAAATCCTTCAATCTGTGATTAATATTGCAACATAAATTAAGTTTATGAATTTTCCGGAAAACTTACGCTATACAAAAGAACATGAATGGGTTCGTATTGAAGGTGATGAAGCGGTGATTGGCATTACCGAATTTGCGCAGCACGAATTAGGCGATATTGTGTATGTGGAAATTGAAACAACAGGAAAAGAACTAAATGCAGGTGAAGTATTTGGAACAGTGGAAGCCGTAAAAACAGTATCTGATCTTTACCTGCCAATGGACGGCACTGTCACAGAAATAAATCCGAAGCTGAATGCCAATCCGGAATTAGTGAATACCGATCCTTACGGCGAAGGTTGGATGGTGAAAATGAAATTGAGTAACGCAGCAGATGCAGATGCCTTAATGGATGCAGCAGCTTATGGAAGTCTTGTTGGCTAATTAATAAATCTAAAATGACCTCATCTTACGTAAATAAAACCGGTGAATCTCAACCGGCTATAACCAACTAATTGAGCACCAAAAGCACATACGAAGAATACGAACTGGTTGCAGCTTTGCGCCAAAAAAATGATGATGCGTTCACTTACCTGTACGATCATTATTGTGGCGCTTTACACGGAGTTATAAAACAAATAGTTCAGGATACAGAATTGGCGAATGATGTGATGCAGGAAGCTTTCGTAAACATCTGGCGCAGGATTGAAACATACGATGAATCAAAAGGCCGCCTTTTTACCTGGATGCTCAATATTGCACGAAATGCAGCTATTGATAAAACAAGGTCAAAAGGTTTTCAGCAAAGCCTTAGGCAAATGCCGCTGGATGGTGAAACAATACAGGCAAGTGTAAAACCGGGTACTGATGATTTTGGATTGAAAAAAATTGTTTTTAAATTAAAAGAAGAACAAAGACAATTAATAGACCTTTCTTATTTCCAGGGATATACACATGAACAGATTGCCCAGGTATTACACATTCCATTAGGAACAGTAAAAACCAGGATAAGAAGTGCATTAACGCAATTAAGAGTATTATTATCATAAACAGTGAACACTAAAGAATACATATCAAGTGGAGTAATTGAAAGCTACGTAATGGGCTTGCTCACAGAAGCAGAATGTTTGGAGTTTGAAAATGTATGTGCTCAATACTCAGAAGTGGTAACTGCAAGAAATGCTTTTGAAATGGCTTTGGAAGAACAATTATTGAATGATGCCAAACAATTACCTCAACATTTAAAGCAACAGGTGTTGGATAAAATAAGAAATACTACGACTGATATAAATAATGAAGAATTAGAAGAGGACAAGGCACCAGTAAGAAGCATTGGCATTTGGAAATGGCTTGCCGCTGCTTCATTCATTTTATTGGCTGGAGCTGCTTATTGGGGAATCACAACAAATAATAAATACCAAAATTTACTAACTCAAAATAAACAACTCAAGGATTCGGTGCAGCAGTCAACAGCTATGCTTGATTTAATGAAGCAGGATGCAGAAATGCTTCAAAAGCCAGGAATAAAAATGGCTGCATTAATGAGCGATCATTCAAGTGCTTACGCCACTATTTATTGGGATACAGCTAGTGCAACAAAAGATGTTTACTTAATGATCAATAACTTACCGCAACCAGCTTCCGATAAGCAATACCAGCTTTGGGCTTTGCTTGATGGCAAGCCAATAGACCTTGGTATGATAGTAGCGAAACAACGCCTGCTTACCAAGATGAAAAATGTACAGAATGCACAAGCCTTTGCTATTACACTTGAACCTATGGGTGGAAGCGTTGCACCAACTTCTACCCCGATTTCTGTAAGTAATTTATAAATCCTTATTTTTCCTTTTTACGTAAATAAAATTCAGCAACTTGTTTCTACAAGAGCGTACATAGTTGGTTAAAAGGGTCTTTTCAAAAGGCCCTTTTTCTTTATCATTGCACAATGCTTACATGGAAATTATTCAGGTATAAATGGGTGGCTCTTTTATGGTTGGGGGTAATTAGTGTTTTATTTTTTTTACCTGGTTCAGCTTTTCCCAAGGAAAATTGGTTTTCAAAAATCTATATTGATAAATGGGTTCATGTAGGATTGTTTGCAACGCTTTTATTTTTATGGCGTTCTGCTTTTGATCTTCAAATAAAAAACTATCATCTTATTTTATTGGGTTTTGCTTTATTGTATGGATTTTTGGTAGAGGTAATTCAAAAAGAATGGATACCCAACAGAGATTTTGATTTGTATGATGTAATGGCAGATATGGCAGGAAGTTTACTGGGTTTATTGGTGTGGTCAAGGGTGTATAAAAAAATAGACCCCTGTAGAAACAGGGGTCGCAACCAAAACTAACTGCTTATGAGAAAATTGACTGCTTATGTGAGAAGTCAGTATAATAACGCAAATATGTTGCCAACTATTTCGAGTAAACTGTTAACGCTTTTTAAACAATTTAAAGAACTATAACCCATTACTATTAGAAAAAATAATGCCAGACATAAAATTAGAAATGAATTAGTTGCAATTTATTTATTACCCCGGAATTTTATAAATGAATGACATTGTATTGACAAAAAGGAATAAAAAATATTTACTAAGTCTAAAAAGTTTTTTAGATGGGAGGGAAAATAAATCCTCATGTTGCGGACAAAATTTCTAATGTTGATTTGCCATCTTTTCGGCGTTCTCGGCAAACTGAAGCGCATCAATTATTTCGTCAACAGCCCCATCTAAAACCTGTTGAAGATTATATAAAGTAAGGCCAATGCGGTGGTCGGTAACCCGGCCTTGTGGAAAATTATAGGTCCTGATCTTAGCGCTTCTGTCACCAGTACTTACAAGGCTTTTTCTATGCCTTGCAATTTCATCTTCCTGCTTACGCACCTGCTCTTCATAAAGTCTTGAGCGCAACATGTTCATTGCTTTCTCCCGGTTACCCAACTGGCTTCTTTCTGTTTGGCACATGACTACTGTGCCGGTTGGCAGATGAGTTAAAAGAACTTTCGTTTCCACTTTATTTACATTTTGACCGCCTGCTCCGCCGCTTCGGGCTGTTTCCATTTTTACATCACTTTCTTTCAATTCAAAGTCCACTTCTTCAGCTTCAGGCATTACGGCAACTGTAGCTGCACTGGTGTGAACTCGTCCACTTGCCTCGGTATCCGGAACCCGCTGTACACGATGAACACCACTTTCGAATTTTAATGTGCCATATACATCTTCACCCACTACTTCAATCTGCACTTCTTTGTAACCGCCAACAGAACCTTCACTCTCACTGAGTAAAGAAGTTTTCCATCCTTTTCTTTCGCAATACTTCATGTACATTCTTACAAGGCTGCCAGCAAACAAACTCGCTTCATCGCCACCGGTGCCGGCACGAATTTCTAAAATAGCATTCTTCTCGTCCTGTGGATCTTTCGGTATCAACATCTGGCGGATGCGTGCTTCCATTTTTTCCACCTTCTCTTCAGTTTCGGGAAGTTCTGTTTTTGCCAGTTCTCTCATTTCTTCATCAGCCCCATTCAATGCTTCTCTGTAAAAATCCACATCATTCAAGAGCTTTTTATAATCGTTATAAGCAATCACTATTTTTTCAAGGCTGCGGTATTCTTTTGATGCTTGTCCGAATTTTATTCTATTGCCAATAATATCAGGATTGGTGAGTGAAACTCCCAGGTTTTCAAATCTTGCTTTTATCGCTTCCAGTTTATCGAGCATGGTAAAAATTGGCGGCAAATTTAGTGATTTAGAGATTTCGTGATTTTTAGATTTTGGGATTTGCTTCTGCTGCTAACTTCGTTAAGATGAGTTATAGAAAAATTAAGGCCGATCAAATTTTTGACGGGTATCAATTATTAAAAGACAATGTGCTAATAATTGATGAAGATGGAACAATCAAAGACCTTATTCACGGATCAAAAGCTGGTGATGATGTGGAAATTTTTGAAGGCATACTAATGCCAGGTTTTATTAATTGCCATTGCCATTTGGAATTAAGTCACATGAAAGGTTTAATTCCTGAAAAAACGGGACTGGTTGATTTTGTTTTTAAAGTGGTAACAGAAAGACATTACTCCGAAGAAAAAATTTTAGCTGCCATTGCAAAAGCAGAAGATGAAATGTTGCAAAATGGAATTGTAGCTGTTGGAGATATTTGCAATAATACATTGACGCTTGCTCAAAAGCAAAAAGGAAGATTGCGTTACTATAATTTTATTGAAGCCAGCGGATGGCTGCCGTCGGTTTCGCAGATGAGATTTGAAAGAGCGAAAGATATTTATGAAAGTTTTATTTATCAATGGG
>MWWF01000081.1_pt1 | contig 16699 bp, 16 predicted proteins | sample 1047351 | NCBI WGS metagenome assembly MWWF01 (sample SAMN06349970, study PRJNA376086) | soil metagenome | isolation source: MGM-3 sample Antarctic (ecotone) soil | place: Antarctica
ATTATATATTAATTCAATTTATATGCCGAAAAATTCAATTTGCACTATTAACCCTTTTTAATGTAGGTTCGCTATCTTAATTAATATTTACAGTTAAATGAATGATTTAAAATACCCCGAAATAAAGAAAGAGGACATGGATCTTAGTAAAGAAATTAATTAAATTAAAACTTATACATATGGGCTTTATTAAAGAATTTAAAGTATTTATAATGAAAGGCAATATGCTGGAATTGGCTATTGCTTTGATAATGGGTGCTGCATTTGGAAAAATAATTACCTCGCTGGTTGATAATATTTTGATGCCAATTATCGGCTCTTTTATAGGCAGCAATTTTGCCGATCTAAAAGCTAAAATAAATGGGGTAGATATAAAGTATGGCCTGTTCATACAGGCTATGGTTGATTTTATTATCATTGCTTTTATTGTTTTTTTAGTGATAAAGGCAATGAATAAAATAAAGAAAAGGGCAGAGATCGTTGCCGAAATACCTTCGACCGATAAATTATTAATGGAGATAAGAGATCTTTTGATAATAAAGGAGTCCGGAGAAACAAACAATAAAATTTAATTGTGAATACAGAAGTGTATCAAATAAAATTACCGCAATTTGAAGGACCATTCGATCTGCTTTTATTTTTTATTGAAAGAGATGAGCTTGATATTTATAATATCCCTATTACAAAAATTACCAACGAATTTTTAGATTTCATTCATAGCAGTGAATCGCTCAATATTGATTTGGGAAGTGAATTTATTTTATTCATCAGCACATTAATGCGAATTAAGGCAAAAATGCTTTTGCCAAGAAAAGAGCTTGATCCCGAAGGAAATGAAATTGATCCCCGGCAGGAATTAATTGATAAAATTCTTGAATACAAAAAATTTAAGCAGGCTGCTTTGGAAATGCAGCAGATGGAAGCATTGCGGATGATGATGGTAAAGCGTGGCAACCTCGTAAATGAACTGGCAAAAATTGGCGAAGAATCAGGCGAGGGAACCGAGATACAAACAGTTACTTTATTCAGGCTGATGAAGGCTTTTGAAAGAGTAGCCCAACGCCTGCATGAAAAAAGGCATCAACCTGTACATACCGTAGTTCAATACGATTACACCATGGAAGGTAGCCGGGAGTATATGCTTAACCTGATTAAAAGTGAACGCTCCCTTTCATTTGAAAAAATATTTGACGTTTGCGAAAATAGGATTCATGCAATTTTTCTTTTTTTAAATATGTTGGAATTAATTCAGGGGAAATATTTTACAATATTAATGGGGCATGGGATAAATAATTTTATTGTGGAGTACAATGAAAATAGGGAAGTGGAAGTACCTGTCGAAATGATTGTCTGACGGTCCCCGTCTGACAATTAACTTCAGGTCAGACGGAGACCGTCACACCTAACTACGTAACCCATTGTAACTTTTCTGTTTCCAACGCATTTACAAACGGAGCATTTTCTTCCTGCGCTTTATTCCATTGTTTTTTTAAGTCATAATACCAGCGAGCTTGTGTATCAGGATCACCAACCAGCATAAGCTTAGGATTTGTCTCCAGGCCTTTTTTCAGTTTTTCAAAAATATGTAAGTCCTGCCCGATAAATATTTTACCTAATTTTTGTAATGGCCACCAAAAAAAGTTAACGGCTTTAAGTGATGTATAAACAAAATGATTTAGTTCTGTTTCGCTTTCATTGAGTGGTGTAAGCGTTGTTATGGATATGATCTCATTTTTTTCTCCCATCTTAATATGCTCTATTCTTACACCTGGTATTTGAAAATCAATTTCTGTTGATTTTCCCCCTTTTAAAACTTTGTAACCTTTGGAATTGGTGGAAGGCGCATGCCTTGTCATTACGAAGCCCATTGGTGATGGGGCAAAATGTTTTTCTTTTATTCGTAATGATTTTTTTGATCGCCAAAACCATGATTGATGAACAAAAGTTACATGAGCAGGATCTATTAACCCAATTACCGAATGATCTATATTACAAGGAAGCACAACTCTTTCTACCGACTTAAAGGTTTTATTGCTTTCCAGTAATAAATCGGGTGGATTATTAATGGTAATATTTTCAGTTAACTTTCTATCGGGTATGTACACCCATATAACACCATTAATCTCTCTACATGGGTAGTTACCAACTTTTATTTTATTTACATTGATATTGTTGTCGGGGGCAAGTGCTGGGATCTCCTGGCAAGTACCCTGTGTATCAAACTTCCAACCGTGGTAGCAGCATTGAATACATTTTCCATCAAACCAGCCATGCGATAATGGCACACCACGATGAGGACAATTATCTTTTAATGCAAATGGTTCTCCATTATCATTTTTTCCAAAAACAATTCTTTCGCCCAGAATTTCTTTTGATAATAATTTTTCTTTTTTTAGCTCAGCACTGTAAAAAGCAACGTACCAAAGATTTTTAAGAAACAATCCGGCTTCAGCAGGCATGATGTAAAAATTGAGCAGCTAAGATAAAATAATACATGAGTTTAAAAACGGAGGGTGCTAAATAAAAACTTTTGTTTCTACTTTGGCCATTTCTCTTATTGCATCTGCAATATGGTTGGCATCAATACCCACTTCATTGTATAATTCTTTTGGTGAACCATGTTCTATGATTCTATCAGGAATTCCTAAGATATTTACTTCTGCTTTATAATTATTAGCCACCATAAACTCCAACACAGCAGAACCAAATCCACCAACAACAGTTCCGTCTTCTATTGTAAGAATTTTATTGTAAGTATTAAATACTTCGTGCAGTGATTCCTCATCAAGTGGTTTTGCAAAACGCATATCGTAATGTGCCGGGTTTATTTTATCTGCTTTTACATCGCGTATTGCCGCCGCTGCAAAATTTCCGGGATGCCCGAAAGATAAAATGGCAATATCTTTTCCATCTTTTAATTTTCTGCCTTTACCAATTTCAATCTCTTTCATCTTCGTTTTCCATTCAGCCTTTACAGCTTCACCACGTGGATAGCGGATCACAAAGGGATTTTTTATTTTATCCAATTGAGCAGTGTACATCAGGTCTCTCAATTCACTTTCATTCATTGGGGCACTTACTATCATATTGGGTATACATCGCATATAAGCAATGTCGTAGCAGCCATGATGCGTTGGCCCATCCTCGCCTACAAGCCCGGCTCTGTCTAAACAAAAAACAACAGGCAATTTTTGAATAGCAACATCATGCACTACCTGGTCGTATGCTCTTTGCATAAAAGATGAGTAAATATTGCAAAAAACTTTCATTCCCTGGGTTGCTAATCCGGCACTAAGGGTAACTGCGTGTTGCTCACAAATGCCTACATCAAAAGCACGGTGAGGCATTTTCTCCATCATAAATTTTAACGAGCAACCACTTGGCATTGCGGGAGTGACTGCTAAAATCTTATCATTTTTTTCTGCCAGTTCAATAATAGTATGCCCAAAAACATCCTGGTATTTTGGAGGTTGTGGAATATCAAAAGCTTTTTTATATATCTCTCCGGTAATTTTATCAAACAATCCCGGCGCATGCCATTTGGTTTGATCTTTTTCCGCAAGCTCATATCCCTTACCTTTTACGGTTTTGATGTGCAATAATTTAGGTCCGCCTATTTCTTTTAAATCTTTTAAGGTATCAACCAGCTTGGTGATGTTATGCCCGTCAATAGGTCCGAAATATCTAAGTTTTAAAGCTTCAAATAAATTACTGCTTTGGCTTACCATTCCCTTTAAACTTGCCTCAAACTTTGACGCCATATTTCGGGAAAAAGTTTTTCCTACCGGAAGCTTACCTAGCGCTTTCCAAAAATCATCTCTTATCTTATTGTATGTATGAGATGTTGTAATATCAGTTAAGTATTCTTTTAATGCACCAACATTCGGGTCAATGCTCATGCAGTTATCATTTAAAATAATAAGAAGGTTACTATTTTCTATTCCGGCATGATTCATTCCTTCAAAGGCTAAACCTGCTGTCATAGCACCATCCCCAATTATGGCAACATGCTGGCGGTTTTTTTCTCCCTTATAATGTGAAGCCATTGCCATACCAAGCGCTGCGGAAATGGAAGTGGATGAATGTCCCACACCAAAAGTGTCATACTCACTTTCTGAACGATTAGGGAAACCGCTCAGGCCTTTATATTTTCTATTAGTGGAAAAATTATCTCTGCGCCCTGTAAGAATTTTATGTCCGTATGCCTGGTGACCTACATCCCAAACCAACTGATCGTAAGGAGTATCAAATACATAATGCATTGCCACTGTTAATTCCACTACCCCAAGGCTTGCTCCAAAATGACCTCCATAAACACTCACAACATCAATAATATACTGACGCAACTCATCACACAACTTAGGAAGCTGGTTACGTTTGAGCTTTTTAAGATCTGCGGGTGAATTAATGGTTTTAAGAAGAGGCCCGGGATTAATGTCCATATCGAAAAATAATATATGGTAAAAATACTATTTTAATGGAGAATTGTATAATTGAGAATGGAGATCACTCATAACTTAACTGGCTACTAACTATTTACAAATTGCTTCATATTAAGGATAAGATCTGGATCAGGGCAATTTGATAAATACTTTTCTTTTTCACTGGCCTTACAAACACCGGGATAGTCTCCTTTATATTCTTCCATATCCTTTATGATCTGAAAGTGTAAATGTGGTGGCCAGTTTCCATTTTCTTCCGGTTTTCCAAAATGCCCAATTACCTGCCCACGAATAACATATTGAAATTCTGTAACCCTTGCAATATCATCCAGGCTTAAATGGCCGTATAAGGTATAGAATGTAACTGTATCTAATTGGTGAAGAAGTACCAATGTAGCGCCATAATCACCAAAGTTATTATTGAATCCATAACTATGTACCATTCCTCCTAATGGAGCATAAACTTTTGTTCCTTCCTCTCCCCAAATATCGATTCCTATATGCAAACGTCTCGGCTCAACACCGGAAGAAGCATCAAAAACATTACTCCTTTTATACAAATCTCTTAATTCATTATAACCCCCGATACCAAATTTTGCTTTTGACTTTTTCAATTTTTCATGCACATAGGCAGAGAAAGTTTCTGTACTCGCAAGATCAGTAGCAACAAGTTCTTTATTATTATTGGTAAAGTCAAAAGCAACTATTTTTTCTTTTGTTGCATTAAAATCTACCACCTTATGAAATGTATGTAAATGAGCCTTTAACCGCTCCTGTAATATATTTATATGGCCTAACATTGTATGATTATTCTTAATAAATTGCAAGTTCATCATTTCTCATCAATCTATATTTTTATATGAGAAATCGGGGCTTTCATTTTTATACAACCACATTTACCATTTTATTTTTTACGTAAATAAGTTTTTTAATAGGCTTGTCCTCAATCCACTTTTTAATTACTTCATTTTCAAGAACAATTTTTTGTACATCATCCTGTGTTGCATCAAGACTGATATTAATCGTGGTGCGCATTTTACCATTGATAGAAATAGGATATTCCTTTGATGATTCTATAAGATACTTGGAATTAAAAGTTGGGAAAGAAGTGTCTAAAATGCTTTCCTCATTTCCCATTTGATGCCAAAGCTCAGCACTAATATGAGGTGCATAAGGGTTTAATAAGATCAATAACTGTTGTAAAATTTCTTTTTTATAACATTTAAGATCGTGCAGTTCATTTACACAAACCATAAAAGCGCTTACTGCTGTATTATAAGAAAAACGTTCGGTGTCTTCCTCAATTTTTTTAATTGTTTTGTGCAACACTTTTAATTCTGCATCGGTGGCTTTTTCTTCACTCCATACTTTGCCTTTTACATCATCAAAAAATAAACGCCATAATTTTTTTAAAAAGCGGTGAACACCTTCAATTCCTTTTGTATCCCAAGGCTTACTTTGTTCTACCGGGCCTAAGAACATTTCATACATCCGGAAAGTATCTGCGCCATATTTTTCAATTAATACATCAGGATTAACTGTGTTGTATTTTGATTTGGACATTTTTTCTGTTTCAACTCCGCAGATGTACTTGCCAAACTGATTTGAAACATCTGGATCACTTATAGTACCATCTTCAGTTAAGAAAATTGAATTCTTATATTCTGGCTTCCATTTTCTAAATTCGTCAATATTTAATTCTAATCCATCTACGAGGTTGACATCAACGTGAATTGGAATTATATTATTAATATATTTCTCTGGTAATTTATCAAGTCCCCATTGAATATTTGTCGAATTTTTGTTTATCTCATTTTGGATATCTAAAAATGATAAAAAAGAATTCTTAAATCCTAAGTATTGTTTCTGTGAAACAAAGAGCGATATTTTTAGTGGTAAATTAGAATTTTCATCTGCTCTATGTTTGACTATGACTTGATAAACAAACCGGCTACTTCCTTGTATCATTCCTTGGTTTACTAACTTTCTAAATGGCTCATCAAAACTTATAAATCCCAGGTCAAATAAAACTTTCGTCCACATACGGCTGTAAAGCAAATGCCCAACAGCATGCTCTGTTCCGCCAACATAAACATCTACCTGGTTCCAGTAATCTGTTATTTTTTTATCAGCAAACACTTCGTCATTATGCGGATCCATATACCGTAAAAAATACCAGGATGAACCTGCATAGCCGGGCATTGTATTAGTTTCTCTTTTATCACCATCATTTAAATTTACCCACTCTGTAATATTAGCTAATGGCCCTTCACCTTCAGGCCCGGGTTTATAATTTTCTACATGCGGCAATTCAACTGGCAATTCTTTTTCATCAACTGGATATGCAATTCCGTTTTTATAAACAATAGGAAAAGGTTCGCCCCAATACCGCTGTCGACTGAATCCAGCATCCCGCATTTTATAATTCACCTTTACTTTGCCACAGTCAAGATCTTCCAGTTCATTCACTACATTTTCAAAAGCGTCTTCCATCAGCATACCATTTAAGTATGCTGAATTGGTTAAAATGGCGTCTTTTGTTGGATTGGCTTCTTCACCATTATAAAATTCGCCAATGATGTTTGTGATGGGAATATTAAAATGTTTTGCGAAATTAAAATCTCGCTGATCGCCGCAAGGCACAGCCATTATAGCTCCGGTACCATAGCCTGCCAATACATATTCTGATATCCATATTGGAATTTCTCTTCCTGATAAAGGATTGATAGCATAGGCACCTGTAAAAGCTCCCGTGATAGATTTTACTTCGGCTAACCTTTCCCGTTCACTTCTACTCTTAACATATTCAAGATATTTTTCAATTTCTTGTTTTTGATCAGGAGTTGTTATTTGTTGAACGAGCTCATGTTCCGGTGCAAGAACCATAAAGTCAACGCCGAAGATGGTATCGGGTCTTGTTGTATAGACCTTCAGCTTTAGAGCCTCACCCCCAGCCCCTCTCCTTTCGGAGAGGGGTGTTTTTGAACGTTGTACTTGTTCGTTTTCTAATTCTACTTTTATCTTTTTTAATACATCTTCAATAGCGGATAAAACCTCTTCATTTGTAAAACGCAAAACTGTATAACCACTTTCTTTTAAAAATTCTGTTCTTGCCACATCATATCTTTTTTGTTCTTCATTATCATGATAGCCTCCATCAATTTCGATAAGCAGTTTTTTTTGCAGAAAAGCAAAATCAATTATAAAGCCATCGATCACATGCTGTCTTCTTACTTTATATCCAAGACGATTATTTCGAAGTTCCTGCCATAAAATATCTTCACCATCAGTTTTTGCTTTTCTGTTCTCTCTTGACAAATCTTTTAGAACATTCCAATTTTTTTTATTTGCAGTCTGAAAGAAATGACCGGAAAGTAGGCGTTCGCCCCCCTCTCCATGAGGAGAGGGGTTAGGGGTGAGGCTGAATTCAACTTCAGCGCCGGTTGATTTCCCTATCCAGTTTTTTTGCATTTCTTTCATTGCCTCTGAAAACTCAACTGTTTCCAGTCCTTGCAATAGTCTTTCGGCGTAGGCTGTTATGCGCAAATACCATTGATGCATTTTCTTTTTTACAACAGGATGCCCGCCACGTTCACTTACTCCATTTACTACCTCATCATTGGCTAACACCGTCCCCAATGCTTCGCACCAATTCACTTCGCCATAAGCCAAAAATGCCAGGCGGCGATTCATTAAAATATCCTGCTGCTCTTTTTCAGTATATGTATTCCATTGTTCGGCAGTAAAATGTTTGCCGGGGATCGGCGTACCACTCTTGGGCATGGCCCCTTTGGTTGCATATTTATTTATAAGCTTTGAGATCGGCAATGCCTTTTTTTCTGTATTGCAGAAATAACTGTTGAAGAGTTGCAGAAAAATCCATTGCGTCCATTTGTAATAGTTTGGATCACTGGTTCTTATTTCGCGACTCCAGTCAAAACAAAAACCGATATTATCTAATTGTTTTCGAAACGTATTTATATTATTTTCTGTTGTAACTGCAGGATGTTGTCCTGTTTCCAATGCATATTGTTCTGCGGGCAAACCAAAACTATCATACCCCATGGGATGCAATACATTAAAGCCTTTAAGCCGCTTATACCTTGCATAAATATCGCTAGCAATATAACCTAAAGGATGACCAACATGCAATCCGGCTCCACTTGGATAAGGAAACATATCTAGTACATAACATTTAGGTTTGGAGTTAAGAAAGCTATCAGGATTATTGACTTTATAAGCATTTGTCTCTTTCCATTTTTGTTGCCAGTCTTTTTCAATTTTCCTAAAGTTATATTCCATGCTTTATGATCTTATATGTTTTGCTATATTACTTTAATTTTAAATTTCCCATGTGCAATCACGCCAAACAGATCATTATCAGAATTCACTGCCAATATTTATGTGTGAAAGATATGTTATTCATTTACTGATAATAATATTCCCCAATTAACTAAAATATATTAGCAATACAATGTAACGGCAAAAATACTAAACGTATATAAAAGCATTATTTTTGCGGGCATCCTTAAATTAATCGCTTAACCGAAAACAAAATATGGCTCAATTTGGCAAAGCATCTGCAAAACGGGGTAAACCATCATACATATATGCAATAATTGGAGTTGCACTCGTTTTATTTTTATTTGGTATTGTGGGATGGATATTTTTGAACATCCGCAAAACAGGTGAGTATTTTAAAGAGAGTATACAGGTGCATGCATGGATAGAAAGAACAGCAAACAAAAAACAAATTGATACTGTAAAAAATTATATCACATCACTGCCGTATGCAAAAGATGTTGAATATGTTACCCGGGAAAAGGCCGTAGCAAAATGGAATGCTCAAAATGATACAACATGGAAAAAGTTTTTGGATAATAACCCATTGCCGGAAAGCATAGATTTTTTTGTAAAAGCTGATTATATGCAGCAAGATAGCCTGGCTACTCTTGGCAATTATCTTACAACTAATTATCAAAACGTTATTTCAGAATTTCAATACCCCACCGACACAGTAACCTATGTAAGCAAATTTGTAAAAACCGCTGCCATTTGGGTTCTTATCATTGCGATTATACTTTCTATATTGGTAATTATATCTATAGACAATACGATAAGGCTTGCCATGTATAGTAACAGATTCCTGATAAAAACTATGCAAATGGTTGGCGCAACAAGAGGTTTTATTGCAAAACCATTAAACATGCGGGCAATTATTAATGGGCTGATAGCAGCCGGCATTGCTATTGCGCTAATGCTTGGTTTTGTAGCAGTCGCAGAAAAGTTTGTTCCCTACTTCAAAGTTTTGCACGATAATAGTAACATGCTGTTTTTATTTGTGTGCATAATAATTTTAGGATTAGTTATATCATTGCTCAGCACTCACCGTTCGGTTTTAAAATATTTAAAAATGAAACTGGACGATCTTTATTAATATTGAATAATTAATTATGGCAACTGTAAAAACTCAAACTACAAAAAGTACTATTCCTTTAACTGCAAAGGAAAAGGCCGGGGTGCATACTCCTGCGCAATTGTTTGGTAAAGAGAATTACAAGTGGATGGTTATTGGCCTTGTAGTAATGGCGATTGGGTTTTTTTTAATGGCAGGAGGTAAAAGCAGTGACCCCAATGTTTTTCAGGATAAAGATGTTTATAGTACAACCCGTATTACTATTGCTCCTATTCTAATTATTGCCGGACTTATCATTGAAATATTTGCAATAATGAGAAAACCGAACTGATTTATAAAAATAAATTCTACAGGCGATGATTTATTCATCGCCTTTTTTTATGTTGCACCATTAACTCTACAACATGACCATAACTGAATCTATTATCATAGCTATTGTAGAAGGAATAACTGAGTTTATACCTATCTCTTCAACCGGGCATATGATAATCACTGAAAAATTATTGCAAATGCCTGAAGATGCATTTACAAAAGTTTTTACAGTAGCTATTCAGCTGGGAGCAATTTTAGCAGTTGTAGTATTATATTATAAAAAGTTTTTTAATTTTTCTCAATGGCAGTTTTATGCAAAACTTGCAATTGCTGTTTTACCCGCTTTACTATTTGGTTTTCTTTTTTCTAAAAAAATTGATGATATGCTGGATAGCTCTCTAACAGTGGCTATTAGCATGCTTATTGGGGGAATTATTTTACTATTTATTGATAAAGCTTTTAAAAATCCGGCAATTGATGATGAAAAACAAGTCTCTTTTACAAAAGCATTTATCATCGGGATATGGCAATGCCTTGCAATGATACCGGGTGTTAGCAGAAGTGCTGCTTCTATAATTGGAGGCATGCAACAAAAACTTACCAGAAGCGCAGCTGCTGAATTTTCATTTTTTTTAGCTGTGCCTACCATGTTGGCAGCTACTGTTTATAAATTGTATAAATACACAAAAGAAAATGGTGCATTCTCTTCAGACCAAATAACATTGTTAGGTATAGGTAATGTTGTTGCATTTGGAGTAGCATTATTAGCTATAAAATTTTTTATTTCATTTTTAAAGAAGCATGGTTTTAGAGTTTGGGGGGTGTACCGTATAATTGTTGGTATAGCATTATTGGCATTAATTTATTTGGGCTGGATGAAGTAGACTTTTTCTTATTACAGTTTTAGTATCTTGAAAACTTATTTATCAAATATGCAAACTGCATCCAAAAAAGTTATTACCGGCTGGGCAATGTATGATTGGGCAAACTCTGTTTACAACCTTGTAATTACTACCACATTTTTTCCTATTTATTATACCGAAATGACAAAAGCAGAACCTTTTAATGGGGAGGTTCATTTTTTGGGAAGAACTTTTGTAAATACTGCTCTATATAGTTATGCACTTGCCTTTACTTATTTGTTGGTTGCCATTACATTGCCCGTGTTGTCGTCAATTGCTGATTACAGAGGAAATAAAAAAAGATTTATGCAATTTTTTTGTACTCTCGGCGCACTAGCCTGCAGCGGGTTGTACTTTTTTACTCCGGAATATTTTACTCTCGGAATAATTTGTATGATGGTAGCAGCTTTCGGTTTTTACAGTAGCCTGGTTTTTTACAACTCTTACTTACCAGAAATTGCTTCTGTAGAAGATAGAGATAAGGTTAGCGCAAAAGGATTTTCTTTCGGATATATTGGGAGCGTTTTGATGCAGATAATTGGATTTATTCTGGTTACCTTCTGGGAAAAAATACCTTTTCTTAATAGCACGGGTGATGCGGTAAGGTTTACTTTTCTATTAGTTGGCATTTGGTGGATCGGATTTGCCCAAATTACTTTTAATCGTTTACCTAATGGACTACCATCAGCTCCCACTACCGGTAAAAAAGATTTTATAAAAGGTGGATTTAATGAATTAAAAAAAGTTTTTTTTCAGTTAATGAAGTTGCCAGTTCTAAAAAGATTTTTATTTGCATTTTTCTTTTACAATATGGGCGTTCAGACGGTAATGCTTGCTGCTACTAATTTTGGAAGCAAGGTATTAAATCTACCATCTACCAATTTAATAATTACGGTAGTATTAATTCAACTTGTAGCCATAGCGGGAGCTTATACAATGTCGCACCTTTCAAAAAAATATGGAAATCTACAGGTATTGATTGGCGTGGTAATTTTTTGGATTGGAATATGCATTGCCGGCTATAAAATGCAAACTCAATATCATTTTTATGCAATCGCTATAGCCGTAGGTTTGGTTATGGGAGGTATACAATCATTGAGTAGATCCACTTATTCCAAACTTATGCCGGTTACTAATGATACCGCTTCGTTTTTTAGCTTTTACGATGTAACAGAAAAAGTTGCCATTGTGATTGGACTTACGGCTTTTGGGTTTATTGAAGAATTAACCCAGGATATGCGCAATTCTGTTCTTTCTCTTATGATATTTTTTACGCTTGGTTTGATCGCATTAATCGCAGCTTTAAATAAACAAAATAAATTACACACATCCCAGTCATGAAATTGTATTCTATAAATACAGGACATTTTAAACTGGACGGCGGCGCTATGTTTGGAGTTGTACCCAAAAGTATGTGGCAAAAGCTAAATCCACCTGACGAAAATAATATGTGCAGCTGGGCTATGCGGTGTTTATTAATTGAGGATGGAGACAGATTAATATTAGTTGATAATGGCATGGGAAATAAACAGGATGACAAATTTTTTGGACATTATTTTTTACATGGAAATGATACGCTTGAAAAATCGTTAGCAAATTATGGATTCATCAAAGAGGATATTACAGATGTTTTTTTAACCCATCTGCACTTTGACCATTGTGGCGGATCAATTGAAAAAAAGGATGAACAATTAATTCCTGCTTTTAAAAATGCCACCTATTGGAGTAATGAAAAACATTGGGAGTGGGCTACTCATCCCAATGACAGGGAAAAGGCAAGTTTTTTAAAAGAAAACATTTTACCTATTCAACAAAGCGGTAAATTAAAATTTATAGAAACTACGGATGGGATATCCTTTATGGAAAATATAAAGGTAAGGTTCATGAATGGGCATACAGAATCTATGATGCTTCCTCAAATAACTTATAAAGGGAAAAATATAGTTTTTGTGGCCGATCTGCTTCCATCTGTTGCCCATATTCCGCTTCCATACGTAATGGCTTACGATATGAGACCTTTGCAAACTTTACAGGAGAAAAAAATATTTTTAGTCGAAGCACAAGAACAAGATCACATTTTATTTTTTGAACATGATCCAACATTAGAATGTTGCAATCTGCAATTAACTGAAAAAGGAATTAGAAGCAGAGATACTTTCGATCTTTCAGCTATTTAATTACCGTTCTTTTATTAGAGAAGTTAGCGGATGTTTTAGGTTTTGGTATTTCATCATATCCACTTTAACGCTGCCTACAGATATTGGTGATTCTATTCGCAATATTAAATGATTGGGATCATCACTTACCCATACAGTCATTTTCTCACCACCTTCAAACATTGTCCCCTTTACCAGCAAGGGCTTTATTTTTATCGAACGAAATTTTCCAAATCTTGTTTTAATAGTCTCTTTACCCATATACCTGAGATATAAATGATTTACTTCATCATCTAAAAACATATCAAAAGGTATTTTATCGTTGACTTTGTATTTATTGAAATTTACATTGCGGGCATAATATATTGCGCTCACAACATCCTGTATGCAATCTGAAATCTTGAATACTCCTTTTGTGCTAACTGCTGTTCCGGCCGAGTGATTAAAAGTTACATTATTATAAATCTTATAGCCACCTTCACTTACATCACGTATAAATTTTAAAGGCAACATAGTAGCCGTATCTATATAACTTTCATAACGGTCCCTCACCTTAAAAAAATTATCAAAAAATGAATATGATTTTCCTATCCCAACACAATGGAAAGCCGCACGGCCGTTAAATTTTTCCAACCCTACTGCAAATGTAGCATCCCCGGCAGCTATATACATACCCATAGTAGTATAAAACACTTTCATGGTAATTAATTCGTCGGGAACAAATGCCGTGTTTCTTATACCACAAAATTCATCACCTGCCTTTAAGGAAAAAGTAGTCAGAATAATTACAAGGGTTACAATGCTTTTTGCTAAATGTCTCATCTGTACTCTAATTTCTATCTTTAAAAATCCTTTTTGTAATTATAAAATAGCAGCCTGCCAATGCAGGTATAAAAAGATTGATAAACCAAATACCAAAAGTGGTTCCCAGTATACCAATTGTGTTTGTGCTATACAAACTTAGAAGTTCTACACTAAATTTTCCTCTAATACCAAGTTCGGCAATTGCAAAGGAAGGAACTATAGCCATTACTAAATACAATATGGTTATAAGCCAAAACCCATGCTGCCACCCAACTTCCACATTCAATAACTGTAACAACAATATATACTGTATGACGAAAACCAGGTAGCGTATATGCGAAAGGAAGAGCAACCTTAACAATAATTTGGGAGTGAACTCATCCAAGACTTTTATGTATTGGATGTTTTTTGTGACCCCCGGAATTCTTTCAAATAATTTTATTATCCATGACAGTTTAAAAAGAAATAGCAGAAGAATAAGTGCAGAAATAAATGACAAAAATAATAAGATCTTTAACCAAAAAAAAGAAAGACCCATGATGGCAGTTTTATTTGCATGCTCAGTAATTAATAAAAAAAGTAATCCTCCACAACCCATTAAAAATGTAATGGTAAGTTGGCAAATACTTCCTGCTATGGATAATGAAATTGATTTAAGCCTTTTTCCTTCTTCTACGTAAAGTATTCTGCCGCCATACTCTCCTATCCTGTTGGGAGTATTTAGTGAAAAGGCAACGCCGGATAAAACACCTTTGAGAGCCACAAAATAATTCAATGGTTGAAGATTCCTCATTAATGCTTGCCATTTTTTTGCTTCTAATCCCCAATTTGCAAAAGCAAGTAATATCACTAACCAAAACTTCCAGGCCCGGTCACCAAATGGGGCTTGCTTTATTAGGGCCCATGAATCAAGCAGGTGTGGCTGGGTTTTTATCTGTTTATATAAAGTGTAAAATAACCATATCCCCAGCAGGGGACCAAGCACATAATTGAGAAATAATTTGATATTTTTGTTCATCCTGAACATGTGTTCAAAAATAATCTTCGCTTTGCATAAACCCTCAAAAATCATTTTAGGAATTGATCCCGGGACATTAATGATGGGTTTTGGAATAATAAAAATTACAGGCAATGCTGTATCATTAATTGAGATGGATGTACTTAAGCTTTCCGCTAAAAAAGATGCTTATGAGCGATTAAAATTAATTCATAATAAAGTTTGTGACCTGGTAAAAGTATATGTTCCGAATGCGCTTGCAATAGAAGCTCCGTTTTTTGGCAAGAATGTGCAAAGTATGTTGAAGTTAGGCAGAGCACAAGGTGTAGCGATAGCGGCAGCAATGCATTGCGGTGTACCTGTTACAGAATATTCGCCCCGGAAAATTAAACAGTCGATTACAGGAAACGGTAATGCTGATAAACTACAGGTGATGAAGATGCTACAACGTATATTGAGTTTTGATGATGATCCCAAATATTTAGATGCTACCGATGCATTGGCAGTAGCCGTGTGTCATCATTTTCAGGATAATATTTTATTAAAATCGCCGGCCGGAAAGATTAATGGCTGGAAAGATTTTCTGACGAAAAATCCTCAAAGGGTAAAATAACAATTATAAAAATTTCAGTATTTTTTCCTGAGCAGATTTTAATTCTTCAGGAGTGACTTTAATTTTATTACGTGTAAAATTTAAATCATCAGCATTATTAACTGGCACAAGATGCATGTGTGCATGTGGCACTTCCAGGCCTACTACGCTTAGCCCGCACCTATTACAATTGAATGCTTTTTCAATAGCTTTAGCAATCGGCTTTGCAAACAAAAGCATTTTCCCAAGATACTGCCCGGGCAAATCAAAAAATTTATCTATTTCAATTTTGGGCACCACCAATGTATGACCTTCAACAAGAGGATATACATCTAAAAAGGCAAAAAATGATTCATTCTCTGCAAGTTTATAGCATGGAATTTCGCCTTTGATTATCCTGGAGAAAATCGTCATTTTTAATTTTCTAATACAATTGTAAAGCTATAACTAATTTAAACCGGAAACCCCGGGTAATTTTTTCGAAATAGCTAAATGTACATCTGGTATATTTATCCAGAATTTTTTATTGGCATATAATTTTCTTTTGCGAAGGTATATTAAACCTAAACCGATTTTATGACACCATTTATAAACCCGGATCAACATAAATTTAATAAGGCGGATGATGATGATAAAGATTTGTTATCAGGAAAAGATACTTTACAAATTACGGACAATGATGATGAGGACATATTAAAAAACAATGCCGCCAAGGATGAAACAAAGGGAAAGCCTTTATCTGTGGCAGAACTTAAGGAAGATATGGAAGATGAAGAGGATCTTAATGAAGAGGCTGAAACCACCGGCGTGCTTTAGTTTGCACGTGAAGGGTTCGTAGAATAATTTCCTCATGTAATTTATAATTTACCATGCAAAAAACAAATCCTAAAAAGATTATCAGGCCCCGTCAAAAGCAAAACAAGCCGGGAGAAGAAAATAAAATGAAGCCACTACCTGTATTTGATTATCCAGATCAAAATGGGAGCGGCAGGCTAAAAAATAAAATTGCTTTTATAACAGGTGGGGATAGCGGTATAGGTAAGGCAGTAGCGATTTTATTTGCAAAAGAAGGGGCTGA
>MWWF01000082.1_pt1 | contig 16569 bp, 19 predicted proteins | sample 1047351 | NCBI WGS metagenome assembly MWWF01 (sample SAMN06349970, study PRJNA376086) | soil metagenome | isolation source: MGM-3 sample Antarctic (ecotone) soil | place: Antarctica
GAGATAGATTGCCGGTTGTTTGGTGCACCGGACGAGGCTATTGGTAAGTTTGGAGGTGATACCGATAACTGGGAATGGCCCCGCCACACCTGCGACTTCTCTGTATTTCGGGTATATGCTACCAAAGATGGCAAGCCAGCGAAATACAGTGCCGATAACATTCCGCTGAAACCAAAATGGTCATTACCTGTTTCATTAAAAGGTGTAAAGGAAGGCGATTTTGCCATGATATATGGTTATCCCGGAAGCACCAATCGTTACGAGTCTTCGCTGGGTGTGCAACTATCAACTGATATAAATAATCCTACGTTAGTTAAGCTTCGCGACATGCGCTTAAAGTACATGTTTGAAGAAATGAAAAAAGATCCGGCCACTAAATTGCAACTCGCATCCGACTATGCTTCTGTTGCTAACTATTGGAAATTTTATAAAGGTGAAACAGAGGAGCTCAATAAATATGATATATATGGAGCTAAACGTAAAGATGAAGCCGCCTTTGTAAAATGGGCTGGCAGCAAGCCAGAATATACTAACATCTTTACCGATTTAAAAACAACATATGATGCCTGGCGGCCTTATGCTATTCATCGCATGTATATCAACGAAGGAATTTTTGGTTCACCGTTGCTGGCGTTTGCTTCAAGCTTGCAAGGTGTAGAAACAGCACTTACAAAAAGCGGCACTTCATCAGCCGATATAAAAAAAGCTGTTGATGCCGCCAACAACGCAAGAACCACTTTCTTAGCGGCACACAACCGTGTATCGGATCAAAACATTGTAGCCGCCGTTTTGCAGATGTACTACAATGACATTTCTAAAGACCAACAACCCGCTGGTTTATACCAGGCTATCCGGAATGAATATGGTGCTTTAGATAAGGCAGGCACTTATCAGAAATATGCAGAAGCAGTTTTTAAAGAAACCATGTTATTGGATAACAACAAATGGAATGAATTTGTTAGTAATCCTAATGCAGTAAACCTGCAGCAGGATTTAGCTTACAACCTGGCCACTGCTTATACCAAAAACTATATTGGTAAATACCTGCCTGCGTTTCAACAATTCACGTCTAAAAACAATGAATGGGCAAGACTTTATTTAAAAGGCGTAATGGAGCAGAATCCGCAAAAAGTAATGTATCCTGATGCCACGTTTACCATGCGGGTTAGCTATGGCAAGGTTGCCGGCTATAAGCCAAGAGATGCGGTGCGTTATGATTATGTAACCACTTCAAAAGGCGTTTTGGAAAAATATAAAGCAGGAGATTATGAGTTTGATTTGCCAAAGGCAGCAGTGGATATGATTAAGGCAAAAGACTTTGGCCAGTATAAAGATGTAAAGTACAATGACCTCGTTACCTGCTTCATTACATCGAACGATATTACGGGTGGCAATTCCGGTTCGCCGGTTTTAAATGGTAATGGTGAGTTAATTGGCTTGGCCTTCGATGGTAACTACGAAGCTCTTAGCCACAAGCTGGCTTTTGATAAAGATCTTAACCGCACTATTAATGTTGATATCCGCTATGTGCTTTGGGTGATTGATAAAGTTGGCGGTGCATCTAATATTGTAAAAGAGTTGATGCTTAGAAAATAAGCTGCGTTTATTATAGAAAAGCCATTCTTAAAAAGGGTGGCTTTTTTATTTATATGGATGATTACTTTTGGGCGAATGAAGAAATGGTTTTTTGCCCTGGCAGTTGTAATAAGTAACATCGCATCAGCGCAGGTAAAGTTTAGCATCACCACCGATATTTCATTGCTGCGCAATTTTAGCCCGCAGCAAAAGTTTTCCGTTATTGGGCAAACGGTGCAAAGCATTTTTCATTTTGCACCGAAAGAAAACCTGTATGCATGGATAGCGTATTATACTGAAGGAAAATTTAAAAACAACTTTACTGCTACTGCAAAATCCGGTTTCACTTCACCTCAGCAAATCTTATTCACAGCTACAGGACGGTTAAACTACCGGCAAATTTCTATAGGATTGAGGCATTATTTCAAGGGTTCTTATAATGCTGAAAAAGATGTAAATGTTTATGGCCTTGCCGGTTTTGGATTTTTATTTGGTACGATTAATAACAGTTTTTCAACCCCTGTAGATTCAAGACTCTATACTGCATCAACAATGGAAGGAGCAGGAAAATTGAGACGGCTAACTTTTGACATAGGCCTTGGTGCAGAAGTTCCATTAGGAGTGAATTTTTATGCGTATGCCGATAGTCGCACCTGGCTGCCGGCCTCAAGTCATTCATCGCCTTACTTACATAACCAAAGAAATGTTCCTTTGCCTTTTATGTTATCTGCAGGCCTGCGGTTTCTTTTTGATTTCAGCACTTATTGAATCTTTACATCAAAGCGGCCTTCGGTAACGTTAATTGGTGTACTCCCATAGCGGGCATTACCTGTAAACTGAAATGTTCCCGAAATAATTTTTGCTGCCCAATCTATTTTCGTTATCACTACATGACCAGTGGCACTACTGCTTGTTATCCATTCATCCGTAACAGATATATTTCGTTTTACATAATAAGCATAAGATGCTGATTGCCCCGGGGCAACTTCCGTGTTTTGGTTCAACTGAAAAATGCGTGGCGAAGAAACATTTCTCAAATAAATTTCCATTTCCGTTTCTATGGGTGTGCGGCTAAAATTGCGGGCATTTATAAATACAGAACTGTCGGCAGAAAAGTGGGCTTCTAAAATTGGTGCTGTTGGAAGAATGCCGGCTTTCAATGGCCCCCAGTTTTCGCCGTTTATTTTAGCGCCAAAAGTGCCGGCGCCTGATTGTGAAGGATCCGGCAATGTCTTTATCTCTTTCTTACAACTGCTGAAACCAACAAAGGCCAATGCGATAATTAATAAACTTTTTTTCATAGCTATAGATTTTTGCCAACTTCTCATAAATAGTGCAGGTTTTACAAATGGCTTTATTGTTTGCCCCCTTTTAACGTAATTGCATCCAAAATCATATCATGCAGGGAAGCAACATACAGGCAATAGAAATATACAAATTATTTATTCCCTTGAAAGAACCTTTCGTGATTTCGCTTGGCACCATCCATAACGTACAAAATGTGGTGGTTATTATTCGCACGGCAGATGGTTGTGCCGGCTACGGCGAATGCAGTCCGTACATGATGATTAATGGTGAAAGTGTTGACACCTGCTTTTTGGTAGGACAATATTTGGCTAAAGTGCTTAAAGGGAAGCCGGCGCTGGACATTGCAGGATGTATTGAGGCTATGGACAAAACTATTTATGCCAACACCAGCATTAAAAGTGCTTTTGATATTGCCTTGTATGATATAGCGGCGCAACACTCCGGTGTGCCATTATATAAAATTTTAGGAGGTGAAAAGAACAAAGTATTAGAAACTGACATGACAGTGAGTATTGGCGATTCGCAAAAGATGAAAGAAGATGCTATGCGTTTTAAGGCTGAAGGCTTTCCAGCTATTAAAGTAAAATTGGGTAGTACGAAAGAGGATGATGTGGCACGAATCAAAGCTATTCGTGAAGGCATTGGAATGGAGCATCCTTTACGTATAGATGCTAACCAGGGATGGGGCATTCCTGAGTATGCGATTAAAGTTTTAAAGGCTCTTACTGAATACAACATTGAGCATTGCGAAGAGCCTATCTCCCGTTATCGGTTTATGGAATTAAGTAAAGTTTCAGCCGCATCATCTATTCCTGTTATGGCCGACGAAAGTTGCGGTGATGAATGGGATGCCGAGCGGTTGATTTCTTTAAAAGCCTGTTCAATGTTCAACATTAAATTAGGCAAGTCAGGTGGTTTTTATAAAGGAAAAAAGATTGCGGAGCTGGGTGCCGCTGCGGGTATGCACATGCAGGTAGGTGGCTTTATGGAGTCTCGTTTAGGAATGACGGCGTCTGCGCATTTAGCCTTAAGCAACGATCATATTTATCATTGCGATTTTGATACGCCTCTTATGTTTACCGAAGACCCGGTTATTGGGGGGATAAAGTATTTAGCGAAAGGTGTGATTGATGTACCGGAAGTGCCTGGCTTAGGTGCCGTGATTGACGAAAGTTATTTGAAAGAGGCTGAAAAATGGAGTCTATAATTCGTTTCTAGTTTAAATTAAAACTCAAAATTATCAATCAGGAAGTTTGTGTAAGCAAGGGTCTGTGCTTAGGTCTCCCTCTCCTTTAGGAGAGGGCTGGGGTGAGGGATTGAGCCATAAAGAAAGGGGTCCCGAACCAAGACCCCTTTTACAAGCCACCATCCTCTTCCACCTAAGAGGTCGTTTATAATAATTTGTTTGTAAGGTTAAGAGTGAAGCAATCTTCGTATTGAGAATGAACAAACATGGTACCAATTGCGGCTTTTTGTTTATCATTCCTTCATACAGCTTTAACATTCTTACTCTTTATTGAGGAAAAACAACATATCTATTTTAGGCAAAGAAAAAAATTACCCCAATTCCCCATTTAAACTTTCATAGAATTTTATGTGTTTTCAAAAAGGTTAGCAACGGCTATATAAAACTCTAAAAGAATAGTGCCAGAAATTATTGAAAATAAAACCATCGCTAACAAAACCTAATTTATTTTTATCAAATGGGTTACACTCCTGAGAGATATTGGAACGATGTAGCGGTTAGAATTTCAGGCCGTAACCAATCTAAAACTCTTGCGGGAGACGATGATCCATATTATCAATATAAACGAAGGAAATTTCTTTCGCTTCTCAAAAAAATTATTTTTTTTAAAAAGAAAGTTTTAGAACTTGGCCCAGGTCCGGGAGGGAATTTATTGGAGGTCTATAAACTTCGCCCAGGAGAATTACACGGTGTAGATATTTCTGAAGAAATGATTCAGATAGCGGATGAAGTAATAAAAGACACAACAATACAGCTTCAAAAAGGAGATGGGAAAAAAATACCTTATCCTGATAATTATTTTGATTTATGTTATACGGCAACGGTACTACAGCACATCACAAACGAATCAATGCTTGGTAACACTATAAGAGAAATGTGCAGGGTAACTAAAAAAGATATTTATCTATTCGAAAAAATTGAAAAAAAAATAAAAGGAACGGAACTGTGCCTTGGAAGACCTGTTAAATATTACCAATCTCTGTTTCAAATGGAAGGTTTTAATTTAAGAGGAACTGAATTTTTAAATATTCAAATAAGTTATTGGGTATGTGGAGTAATCAGAAAAACATTCAACAGCAAAAAAAGAAAAGAAGCGGAAAAAGAATCTACAATTTCAAATTTCTTTCAAAAGATGATACTGCCTGTCACTATTAAACTCGATATGATTTTCAAAAAAAAGAGAGAGCTGGCTATGCTGCACTTTTCAAAAACGTAACCTCATTAAACTTCAAACAATATTTTATTTTTCCTCAGCTATAACTTAGTTTCATGATCATTGCTGTAAATACGAGATTTCTTTTAGGCAATGACTTAGAAGGCGTTGGCTATTTTACAAAAGAAGTCTTGAGCTTACTTACAACTCAATGCCCGCAGCACCAGTTTCATTTTATTTTCGACAGGGCGTACGATCATAAATTTATTTTTTCGCAAAATGTACAACCTCACATTATATCACCGCAGGCACGCCATCCTATCTTGTGGAAGTACTGGTTTGATATAAAAGTTCCCCTGTTATTAAAAAGGATCAAGGCCGATGTATTTCTTTCAACGGATGGACAATGTTCCTTAACTACTAAAGTACCCCAGTGTTTAATACTGCACGACCTTGCTTTTTTGCATTATCCTGAAACCTACCAAAAGAGTCACTTTATTTATTACAAAAGGAATACACCAAAATTTGTAAGGAAGGCTAAAGTTGTAGCAACGGTTTCTCAGTTTTCAAAAGAGGATATTATCAAACAATACAAAACGGCAGGGAAAAAAATTACGGTTGTATATAATGGAGTAAAGGACATTTTTACACCAACAAGTTTTGAAGCGCAAATCATCATCAAAGAAAAATATACTGCAGGCGCAGAATTCTTTTTATATGCCGGCGCTATTCATCCCCGCAAAAATTTAATCAACCTTTTAAAAGCATTTTCCATTTTTAAAAGACGGTTGCAAAGTTCAATGAAGCTGGTGCTGGCGGGAAGGCTTGCCTGGAAGAATGATGAATTCTTAACCTTGTTAAACACCTATAAATACAAAGGAGATGTAGTGCTTACAGGCTATTTAGAAGAATCAAAATTGGCTGGTTTAATGGCCGCAGCTTATGCTTTTGTTTATCCATCATTTTTTGAAGGCTTTGGTGTGCCTGTTATAGAAGCAATGAAATGCGCCGTTCCGGTGCTTACTTCAAAAGATTCGGCCATGCAGGAAATCAGCAAAGGCACCGCTCTTTATTTTGACCCTGCCAATGTTAATGATATTGCGGAAAAGCTAATGTTGATTTACAAAGATGAAAAGGGCCGGCAGGAGTTAATAGAAAAAGGAAATGTAGTTGCTCAAAAATATACTTGGCAAAAAACGGCTAATACTGTATTGGATGCGATAATGGCAATCGTGAATCAGCAATCATGAATAAGACCATCCTCCATCAATTAAACTATCGTTTCATTGCTTGCATACTGAGAACTTTGCGATCTATGATTGCCGTTTCACGATTGCCTTTCTCCCTACCTTCGCCGTCTAACAAATGATCAATGAAATCAACTATATTAATTGAGGTAGAGCTGGACGAGGCCAAGGTTCCTGAAACTATACAGTGGAAAGCAACTGACAGCAGTATGGAGCGGCCACAGGAAGCAAAGGCCATGATGCTTTCGTTGTGGGATGGCGCTGATAAAGCAGCGCTGCGCATAGACCTTTGGACACAAAAAATGATGGTGGATGAAATGGCGGACTTTTATTATCAAACCATGATGACGATGGCAGATACGTTTCAGCGGGCAACACAACAAACAGAATTGACCAGTGAAATGAAAGCCTTTGCACAACAGTTTTATAAAAAATTCCAGGCCGTGCAGTTGAAAGAAAATAAAGCGTAGGTGATATGCGGATGTGCAGATATGAGGATGTGCGGATGCAGGGACGTACCTGGCATGTCGCAATAATAAATATAGAAGTGAAAGACAGAACTAAAGAACCCGAAACTCAAAACTCAAAATTGTTTTATGAATCTTGAACAACAAATAATGGAAGAAATGAAAGTGGCCATGAAAGCAAAAGATGAAGCAACTTTGCGTGGCTTGCGGGCTATTAAAGCGGAGATCATTAAAGCCAAAACAGAACCGGGTGCGGGTGGCGAAATATCGGCAGAAAAGGAACTAAGCATGCTGCAAAAAATGATGAAGCAACGTAAAGATTCACTCGGGATTTACCAGCAGCAAAACCGTCCCGACTTAGCAAAGAAAGAAGAAGAAGAAATTGCCATTATAGAAAACTATTTACCGAAGCAACTAAGTGCAGAAGAATTAAAAACAGAACTGCAACAAATTATAATAGAAACCGGGGCAAGTTCTGCTGCCGATATGGGCAAGGTAATGGCGGCAGCAACAAAGCGCTTTGCCGGACGGGCCGATGGTAAAACAATATCGACTATTGTGAAAGAGCTGTTAGCAAAGTAGTACAATTGGCAACTGGCAATAAGCAATAGCCGCCCCACTTGCTTATTGCAAATTGCCTATTAATTTTTCTTTATGCTGATTGATCTTATTGCTGCCATTTTATTTATCATGGCTATTTTTAAAGGCTTTCGTAAAGGATTAATTGTTGCCATGTTTTCCTTCCTGGCTTTTATTATTGGTCTTGCAGCTGCACTAAAATTATCTACCGCCATGGCAGCATACATCGGTTCTACTGTTGCCATTTCGCAACGCTGGTTACCTTTTATAGCTTTTATTATAGTATTTATTATTGTAGCCTTATTGGTGCGGATGGGGGCTAAATTGTTGCAAGCTGCAGTACAAACGGTAATGCTTGGATGGCTCAACCGTGTCGGTGGCGTACTGTTTTACATACTGATCTATCTTTTTATTTACAGTATTATTTTATTCTATGCTACCCAATTGAATATTATAAAACCCGCCACCACGCAGGCATCGGTTACCTACCATTTTTTGCAACCTTTTGGCCCCAAAGTAATAAGTATACTAAGTGCTGTAATTCCCTTCTTCCGTAATATGTTTGATGAACTGCTACATTTTTTTGAGAATGTTGCTGCTACTAAACAGGCGGCATAGGGTTTTTAATGGTGAATAGGCAATAGGCAATAGGCGTGATCGAAGTTGAGGGCTATTATTCACTATTCACCATTCACTATTCACGATTCATGTTTTGTACAAAAGGTATTACTTTAGCAATGTCACAATTTACTTTTCATGCAGTACCAGATAAAAGAACAGGGCAAGTTTAAGTATATAGAAGAAGGGGAAGGCGAGCCCTTGGTTTTGCTGCATGGATTGTTTGGCGCCCTTAGCAATTTTAAAGAGCTGGTAGAATATTTCAGGCAACAGTACAAAGTTATCGTTCCCTTGCTTCCACTTTTTGAGCTTGATATTTTACATACTTCAGTTGGTGGCTTAGCCAAGCATGTATTTCGGTTTTTAGAGATGAAAGATTTACAAAGCATTCATCTTTTGGGTAATTCGTTAGGCGGGCATGTGGCGTTGGTGCATGTGCTTAAGCATCCCGAAAGAATCAGGTCACTTATTTTAACGGGCTCCTCAGGTTTGTTTGAAAATGGTATGGGCGATACGTATCCAAAACGCGGCGATTACGAATACATCAAAAAGAAAACAGAAGTTACTTTTTACGATCCGGCTATGGCAACAAAGGAATTGGTAGATGAAGTTTTTGACATTACCCGCAACAGGATAAAAGTAATTAAGATCATTGCCCTGGCAAAAAGTGCCATCCGCAATAATTTAGGCGAGGAACTGGCAGGCATTAAACAACCTGCTTTATTAGTGTGGGGTGCTAACGATACTATTACCCCGCCTTTTGTTGCACGGGAATTTAACAAGCTATTACCCAACAGCGAACTGCATTTTATTGACCGTTGCGGCCATGCGCCTATGATGGAGCGTCCGCAGGAGTTCAATGTGCTCTTAGATAATTTTTTGAAAAAACTTGCCTCTACTGCAACAGTTGCCTAAGTTAGCGTGTCTTAATAAAGAATAATACTCCCGTTCTATGTTAACCCGCGACCTCATATCAAATACAATTCCTTATCTGCATAAAAGCGACAGCGTTTATCATGCCTTGCAATTGATGAACGATTACCATGTTACGCATCTGCCCTTAGTGGAAAATGAAAGTTATCTTGGCATCATCAGCGAAGAGCAATTATTGTTAAGCGATGAAGAAAGTCCGTTAACTGATTTACATATTACAGATGACACAACTTCGGTAGGAGCCAACGAGCATTTTTTAAAAGCGATACAAACTGCTGTTATTAATAAAATAAGCATTGTTCCGGTGGTAGAAGAAAAACAATTGGTAGGCATTGTTACCTACAATGACTTGTTAAGGAATGCATCTGAGTTTATGAGTCTTGACCAGCCAGGCGCTTTAATTGTGCTGGAAATGGATAACCGCAACTATTCGTTTACAGAGATCAATCGTATTGTAGAAAGCAACGATGCTCAAATTACCCAACTCAATACTTTCCTTGATGCGGAAACCGGCCTAACCCAAATTACAATCAGGGTCAACAGAACGGAGGTCTCCGACCTGCTCAGCACTTTTCAGCGCTACGAGTATAATGTAAAATATTATTTTGGTGAGGAGTTGTATGAAAATGAGATGAAGACCAATTACGATAATCTAATGAACTACCTGAAATTATAAGGGTATCCTTCTCTTTTAATAACTGTATATTCGGCACACTGTTTTTAGTATCATCTTTGTATATACTGGTTTGCTAATGAAATTGTACCTGCCGATAATTGGAATTTGGGCCGCCTTGATGCTGGGTGACGACATAAAGGCACAGGAAACAATTGCTACAACAACACTTATCTATTCTACCGAGGGTACAAATATTACCACCGACACCACCAATGCACGCTACCTCATAAAAGATATTTTTATTGTCGGCAATAAGCGCACACGTAAGTCCACCATCTTACGGGAACTTTCTTTTCGAGTAGCCGACGCCTATCCCCTGCCTGAGATCATAAGCAAATTAGATGAAACAAAAAGACAGTTGATGAACACCGGCTTGTTTCGGAATGTAGTGGTTTATTTAAGAAGCTTGCAGGACCAGAGTGTGTTTGTCAACGTAGAAGTAGTAGAAAAATGGTATTTCTATCCACAGCCTTTTTTGCGGGTGGCTAATGGCACCTTTTCGCAGTGGAGCGAGAAAGGACGCCAGTTAGACCAGTTGAATTACGGTATTAAGCTAACCCAGTTTAATTTTTCTGGCCGGGGCGACAAGATGCATTTAAACCTTACAAACGGCTATACAAAAAAAATTGCCTTGCAATATCAGGGTTTTTATTTCGATAAGGCATTGAAGTGGTCAGGTAGTATCAGTATAGCCCATGGTAAAAACCGGGAGCTAAATTATGCCACTGAAAGTAACAAGCTGCTTTCGGTAAAAAATCCTGATGGCTACTTGTTTGAATTTTCGCAATTAGCGCTTGATGTTACTTATCGGCCAGTTATAAAAACACGCCATAATTTTTCAATTGGTTACAACTATAACCGTATAGCCGATACCGTCAATAAACTGAATGCGTATTATGCACCTTCCGAAAAAATTCATCGCTATCCATACATCAGTTATGGTATCTCTTTTACCGACTTAAATTTTAATCCCTATCCAACAAAGGGCAAGGCAGGCGATTTTTCTATTCAAAAAGCAGGCATTACTTCTTCGTTTAACTTATGGCAGTTTACGGTAAAAGGCGCCAGTTATTGGCCGCTTAGCAGAAAAACTTATTTTAATATAAAAGCCGGTGCGGTACTCAAGCTCCCTTTCAGGCAACCTTATATAACACAACAGTTTTTAGGTTATGGCGACGCCTATTTACAGGGCTACGAAAATTATATTGTTGATGGAGTGGCCGGAGGTTATTTAAAAGCAACCGCTGCTTACAATCTTTTTAATATTCAAATTCCGTTGCCACAAATTAAATGGCTTAAAACATGGAGCAAAATGCCGGTTAGAGTGTATGTAAAAACCTTTGCAAATACCGGTTATGCGCATAATCCAAACATTACCTTACGCAACGAGTTAACCAATAAAATGCTTTACAGCACTGGTGTTGGCATAGACATTATTGCCTTTACCGATTTAATTTTTAAAATAGAATGGAGCTTTAACCAGTTAGGACAAAACGCTCTATATTTACACCAATAGAAAAAGTTTATCCGTTCACAAGTTCACGAGTTTACAAGTTATAATACGCTAACATGTGAACTTGTAAACTTTGGAACATGTGAACTTAAATAAAACAATTTGAAGGTAGCTATATACAGCAGGGTTTTAGAAAACACCCAGCAAAAAGATGTACAACTATTTTTTGACGAGCTGGAGAAAGAAGGAATAATTCCTGTGGTGTTCTCCGATTTTTTTGAACAGGCAGCTCAGTATCTTACGCTTCCATCCACTACTGAAACCTTCGCTCACCACTCAGAACTAAAAAGTGAAATTGATTTCCTCATTAGCCTTGGAGGCGACGGGACCTTACTTGACACAATTACTTTCGTCCGCAACAAAGCTATTCCGGTTGTAGGTATCAACTTTGGCCGATTAGGTTTTCTTGCTTCTATCGGCCGGGATGAAATGACCGAAGCTGTTAAAGCATTAGCCCGGCGCTCATTTATTATTGACAAACGTTCGCTCCTTCATCTTGACTCTAATATCCCCCTTTTTAATGAAGTTCCCTATGCCTTAAACGAGTTTGCCATTCACAAGCGGGATATTGCTCCCATGATAAAAATTCATACATATTTAAATGGCGAGTTATTAAATACCTACTGGGCTGATGGCCTTATATTGGCAACACCTACTGGTTCTACCGGTTATTCGCTTAGTTGCGATGGCCCGGTTGTTTTTCCTGAATCAGGTTCTTTTGTACTTACGCCAATTGCACCACATAATTTAAATGTTCGCCCCATCATCATCCCCGATACAACTATTGTCTCTTTTGAAATAGAAAGCCGGGCCGATGAAATAATTTGTGCCCTTGACTCGCGTCGGGAGCTGGTTGATAAAAATGTGCTTCTCGCTATCCGAAAAGAAAACTTCAGCGTACATCTTGTACGACTAAATGAAAATAATTTTTTGCAAACCCTGCGCAACAAACTCTCCTGGGGATTAGATAAGCGGAATTAATACAGATTAAGGTTCAATTGTTTCGATGTTTCAATGTTCAATTGTTTTGAGCTCGCTAACTTTTGAACTTTTGAACATTTTAAACTTGTTTTTCCCACATACCAAATGCCGAAATTTTTCGTTTCTGTTTTAGCAAAAATCTTATTTTGCACACTATGAAGAAGTTACTGGCTGCGGCTCTGCTTTGTTTACCTATGGTGCTTTTTGCGCAAAATTCTATTGTGCAGGAAGGTGAATTTGGCTTTGGTGTAGGTGCCGGTCATTATTTTGGCGACCTGAATACAAGAGCCAAACTCAACCGGCCTAAAATTGCAGCGGACATTTTCTTTCGCAAAAATTTTGGCAATTACATAGCGTTAAGGCTATCGGGTACGTTTGCGCAATTAGGCTATTCCGATGTTTACAACACACACAATGAATTTATGCGCCGGCGCAATTTAAGTTTCAATACCAAAATATGGGAGTTCGGCTTGCAGGGTGACTTTAATTTTTATCGTTTTATGCCAGGCGAACCTGATTTTAGTTTTACACCTTACATAACTTTTGGCGTAAGTGCTTTTAGTTACGATCCCTATGCCTACTTAAAAGCAGAAAAGTTTTTTCTTCGCCCCTTAGGTACCGAAGGGCAAGGCGATACATCATTTCCTGGCCGTAAACCATATAGCACAATGGCACTTGCCTTGCCAATTGGCGTAGGTGTTAAATATGCGCTGAATGAAAGAATTAATATTGGTTTTGAAATAGTGCACCGGTTTACTAATACTGATTATTTAGATGATGTTAGTACGACTTATCCAGGACCAGGATCATTTCCTTCTAACCCTGATGGCTCTCCTTCCACTGCTTTTTTATTAAGCGACCGTTCCTACGAAACAGGTACACCTATTGGCAATAAAGGCATACAGCGAGGCGTAAGCACCAATAAGGATATGTTTACTACGGCTATATTTTATATCAGCTTTAATTTGCAATCGTATAAATGTCCTACTGCTAACTAAATCACAGATTCTGGAGATGTATAAAAAAAGCATGGATAGCCTCTGTGCTTTTTTGTTTTATTTATACCTGTGAAATCCTTTATTAATCCGTAAGGCCTGTGATTTACATTTGCAGCATGTTGAAAACAGTGAGCGGTTAACTTGTGAACCCTAAACTTGTCAACTTGTCAACTTTACCTCATGGATCTTTTACCGCAAATAGATAAACCTACTTTGCCTCGTCACATTGCCATTATTATGGATGGTAACGGACGATGGGCAAAGGAACAAGGGAAAGACCGCCTCTTTGGTCACTATCTTGGCCCAATGAGATCCCCGCTTTTTATTCTTCTTGCTTGTGTTTTACAATCTTCTTCAGCTCAAAGTTTTTATGGCCGCACTACAGGACGCTTGCCCTACCTGAATTATAATTTGGGCGAGGACCGGTTGGATGGCGCTAAGATGACATATCTGGATTCAAATATTTTAATTCAGGTGGTAGATAGTGTGAAGGATGATTATAAAGTGCAGCTATCAAAAAGCCATTTTGCTTACTTACCAAAAACAACATTTAAAAGGATTGATTCTGCAAAACCCCAACCTGTTTATTTAACCAATAGCTGGCGGGTTTGGGGCGATAGCGTTTATGATTTTGTAACCATATCACTCCCTGAAAAGCTACCCTATAAAAGTATGCAGGGGCTTGCACCATCCCGCATTGTAGTAGATATTTTTGGTGTGGCCAGTAACACCAACTGGATCACGCAATTAAAAACGGTAAAGGAAATAAAGACCGTTTGGTATGAACAAATTGAAGATGACGTGTTCCGAGTTTTTATTGATTTGAAACATCAGCAGCATTGGGGCTATGCTATCGGGTATAGAAATAATGCATTGCAGATAAAAGTAAAACGACAACCGGAATCATTAAAAATAAAGGCTCTGAAGATTGCTATTGATGCGGGCCATGGTGGAAGCAATTCCGGTGCATCGGGATTAACAACAAAAATTAATGAAAAGGATTACACCTTAAAAATTGCACAAGAGGTAGAAAAATATTTGAAGAAGAAAGGTGCAGATGTGTATATGGTCAGAACCCATGATACAGATTTAGCGATGGTTGACAGAACGTTGATGATTCGGCAGCAAGAGCCCGATTATTAATTTCTATTCATTTGAATTCCTCTGGTAATGTAACGGTGAAAGGTGTTAGCACGTATTATCGTTACGTTGGATTTCGTTCCTTGTCGCAAAAAATATTAGATAGAATGTTGGAGTTAGGCCTTAATAATTTTGGCAATATCGGGGCGTTTAATTTTTCTTTAAGCGGGCCAACCGAATACCCAAATTGTTTGGTAGAAGTTGCTTTTTTAAGTAATACAGAAGATGAGCAAAAGATACTGGATCCAAAGTTTCATAAGGAAGTAGCGAAGAAGATTTATAAGGGGGTTGGTGATTGGTTGAAAAGTGTGAAATAGAAATTTGATTATGTAGCTTAAATCAATAATCTCTTGATTCAAGAATTTTTTATGCTTCTTATCCAGAGCCTTATACAAGTATTTGACATTAAAAGTATTGATGCGGGACTTATAGTATAATTAAATTTACATTCTCACAAATAGTACAAGTAATTTTATTACCGCATCGCCACCACCACATAAAACCAAACTACCACCGAAGCAAAAAGCAACGAATCAAACCGGTCTAAAAAGCCACCATGCCCCGGCATAAATGAGCCGCTGTCTTTTACACCGGCCATACGTTTTAGCTTGCTTTCAAATAAATCACCAAAGGTTCCGGTAACGGCCGCAATAGCAGCAATGCACGCAGCATTTACATAACTAAGGCCTAATGCTTTTCCAATAAAAGCCATCACCACTATACAAAGCAAAGCCCCGCCGGCTGTGCCTTCCCAGGTTTTCTTGGGGGATATTTTTGATAGGGGCGTTTTACCAATAAAGGAACCAACTACATAAGCCATCGTATCATTAATCCAGATAGAAAAGATAAGTGTGAGGGCAATGTATTTTCCAAAATCACCACGGCCCCCTGACTCTATTCCATATAAATTTCTAATACCAATTAGCAATCCAAGGGACAGAGAAATATAAAGGAGCCCGGAAAGTGAGTAACCCAAATTTTTAATGAAAGCGCCTTTGGCTTCCAGCATAATAATAACAGGGATCAACACTAACGAAGCAATGCCGCCATATAAACCCACTTCACTAAACCGTATGCTGCCGATATATAATTCCTGGTTGGTAAAATAAAGTAGCAGGCACCAGCCGGCAATCATTACACTATAACGATGCAATGGTTTGATGTTTCGGTAGTCAGGATTAAATGCACTCACTAATTTTTGATATTCCATCCAGGCGCCAAAATGCACAATGGAAAAAAGTATAAAGAACGACCACTTGTTCCAGAGCAAGCCTGCCATCATCACCGCTACAAAAATTAAAGCAGTAAGAGCCCTTGTTTTAAATGTTTGTACGCTAAAAGCCATAACTAAAAAGTAACATCACTTTTGTTTTTCGGGAAGTCATCATTATAAATGGCATCGTAAGAAGCAATGGATTGTTTGTGCATTTGCAGTAGCAACATAACAGTAAAACTTAAGCTTGCCAACGCAACGAAAATGGAGGGGGCACCAGCTTGTTGCAATAAACCTGCTTCCGGCGTTTGCAACATTTCGGGTTTAAAATAGATAGCTACAATCACTGTTGCATCATATAAAAAATGGCAAAGAATAGCCACCCACAAACTACCGCTGTACCAGTAAATAGCACCCAATAAAATGCCTAACAACATTCGTGGGAAAAATCCATAAAACTGAAAATGAATTCCGGAAAAAATAGCGGCTGTTAGAATAATGCCCATCCATGGATTTTTAGTAAGGCGAATGAACATGCGTTGCAAAATGCCGCGGAAAAAAAACTCTTCACCTATTCCGGCAAACAACGCAATGAACACCAGATTCTTAAACAGTTCGGCCGGTGTATGTATTTTCAGCATAGCTACAATCTGTTTAGCGGCTTCTTCCTCCATGCCCTTCATCCATTGCCCGGTACGGCCACTGACTGGGATTTTTTGATTCCAGTAACCAATGTATTCTACAAAAGGATAAGCAATAATAATTACCGCAATACCCAATATCCAGTAAATATGTTTTGATGGTTGGCGCAAGCAGAGATAATTCATTGGCTGCTTTCGGTAAAAAATCATGATTACAACTTGCTTGAATTTTCGAAGTTATCGCTTGATGTTACTTATCGGCTAGTTATAAAAACACTCCA
>MWWF01000083.1_pt1 | contig 16449 bp, 10 predicted proteins | sample 1047351 | NCBI WGS metagenome assembly MWWF01 (sample SAMN06349970, study PRJNA376086) | soil metagenome | isolation source: MGM-3 sample Antarctic (ecotone) soil | place: Antarctica
CCATTATGATGAACAATTATTGTTGCAGGAACTAACAAGGTTTTCATTTTTACTGTATCTCTTTCGTCAAAAGCTTTAAAAAAATTATCTACGATTACTACCGCAGCAATAGAGTCTTTGCTTCTTGAATCAATCGAGTTGTTTTCGTTTGTCGTCGTTATGTTTTCTTTCTCATTATTATTTGCACAGCCCATTTCAATAAGGATGATAAACAAAACCAGCATTTGATGTTTGTATCTCATTTGTATTTTTATTTTTCTTTTAATGCTACCCAACTGTTGGTAGTTGAATGAAATTCATGTTTACCATTTACAGACCGTCCAAATTCTCCATAGGAATAAAAGCCTGCCATAGGCGATTTCCAAACTTCGGCTAAACCATCATTTTCCTGTTGTGCCATTGGGCCCAGTGAAGCAAGCCTGCCTGCACAGGAAAATATCAGTACGGCATCTGCGTCGGCTTGAATTGTATTTTTAAGTTCGGTTGCTTTATTAATTACCGTTTCAACGATGTCAAAATCCGGAGGGGTAGAAAAGCGAAATTTAGAACCTTGTTGTATATTAGTCTCACAGATGAGTGCCCTTTTTTCTTTATCGAATCCAATGGGATTGCACATTAATGGCTCTCTATCTTCTCTTTCAATTTGAAAAGGATATTGATTTCCTAAGTTCTCGAAAAATTCAAGTTTATTATCATCGGATGGTAAATCACTTCCGAGATATCGCATATACATATCGAGAGCCGGTTGGTTGTCTATTGTATAGATTAGGTTGCCTTCACTTTTTGTTACCGTCATGGTAATGCCAATCGGTTTCCAGCCGGAGATCGCCATACCATGCAAACTAACTTTGTCTTCATTTAAGATCAGAACCGCCATACCATAATCAGTAGATTGATTGTAAGTAAATGCATAGGTGCCGGTAAACGTCATATCATCACCCGCCATACCACCAAACATATTTGCATGAGAGCCAACTACGTTTTCAATACTGCGGATAAGGGTTTCTCCATCCATCATTTTTCCAGTGGAAGATAACCCGGTACTGCAAATGATAAAAGCCGGGTTGCTGAAATGCTGTAAAGCAGCCTGCGCCAGTAGTGTGGCAGCATCACTCACAGTCATATTGCCAACCTCCTGAAATAATATTGTGTAAAATGCTTTGTTCAGATCGAGCAATAAAATTACAATGGAACCTTCATCCTGGTGGCCATCAATAAACTCGGTGCAGGAAGTGGCGCCAATAATATCGATTTCGTTTTGATGCAATATTTCGCAAACAGCTTTTGTGTCTTGTTTGATGGAGATAAATACGATGGCCAGTGTTGGCTTATATCCATCCGACATACTTTGTTGCAAAGCGGTTTGAATCTCTTCTACCGATTTTCCTTTTATTGATTTTGCTTTCATAAATCTTGTATTAATCTTTATTCTTTTAGCCGTAAAAACCGTACAGCGTTATTATAGAGAATATCCTCTTTATCCTGTTTTGTAAGAAAACTAAGGCTATTCAGAAACCGAATGGATTTTTCAATTGCATAAGGCCATATCATTTGATCGGAGCCGAACATCACCCGGTTGATGTACCCTGCTTCTTTTATATTCCGGAGAAATTCTTTGATGTAGCGTTGTGTATTGGGTTCAACCCAAAGCATCACAGCAAGATCTGTATAGAGTTGCGGATAATACGCCATGAGCCGTATAGCATGTTCCGGCCAGTCTTCTCCGCCGGCGTGCATCAGGTATATTCTCAGTTTAGGATATTTTACCAGAACATCTTCAATTAAATAAGGATCTGCTAACTTAAGTCTTGCTTTTGGTGACCATGAATAAGTTCCACCGGGATCGCCACCACCGGTATGAACGGCTACCGGGATGTCATATTTTTCACAGATACGTAAATAAGGTTGCCAGATAGAGTCGCTTAGTGTGGTGCCGCCATAATAAGGAGCAGTTTCGCCAAAAATTTCAATTTGTTTGTCCTTGATCATTTGCTCAAATTTGGCCGTGTCCATACCATAATCATTTGGAGTAAACATTAAAATTCCCCTGATTACAATATGGTTACTGTCTTTTACAGCCCAGTGCTCCACACTTTGCGGATTACCGCTTACCACAGCCTTCACTATATTCAACTTTTTAAAAGCAGCGAAAGTTGCTGCCCGATGTACTTCCGCATTTGTAGAACCTTTAATTCCATAATAATCTGTTGCTGGTTCCCGTTCACCAAAGTCGCTATCGGTGTAGGAGTGAATGTGCATGTCAATAATTTTTGTTTTGGCCTGTGCAAACAAAAATGTCGGAATAAATGTGAACAGAATAACAATCGTTGATTTCTTCATAAAAAGTTGCTTTGCTTTATTTTTCTTTTGATGTTACCCAACAGCAGGTGAGGATATGAAATTTATTGACACCATTTGTTCATTACACCATCAACATTTTGTTTGATGGAGATAAAAATGAAGGCTAATGTTGGCTGACAATTGATTTAGCCTTCATAAAGTTTTTTTATTGAAATGATATTAAGTATTGGTCAGAGCTGCGAATACGTTTTGCCATTTTTATGAGTTTTGGTTACTGTTTAAAAATAATCTTAAAAAAAAACTTACCGTAATTTTTATTTCTGCTCTGTTGGCATTTTATTCAAGCTATAAAATTTGTTTTTTTACAACCTTATTTTTCTTTTTAAATATGAATACCAAATAGCAGGAAAGCTGCACACAGTATGAGCAAAATGAAGAGCAGCGGCATGATAAATTTGAGCCAGGCTTTAAGGCTAACATTTACTAAAGCAAGCGATGGAAGTATCAACCCTGTTGGCGCAATAAACGACATCAGGCACATACCATACATGTAGGAATTTACAATTTCTCTACCGGGAATATTTACAATAATTGCCAACGCCCCAATGATGGGCATTGTTAGCACTGCCATTCCCGACGTGGACTGTATGAAGAGTGAAAAGATCAAATAAAATCCAAGGAGCGAAAGAATAAAAAGTTCAGGAGGTATTCCCTGCACCATATTGGCTGCATAAAAAAGAATGGAGTCGCTTACATGGCCTTCATTCAAAACAATAGTTACGCCTCTTGCTACACCAACTATAAATGCCACACTCAACAAACTTTGAGCACCTTTAATAAATTCAGCCGTAAAAACTTTTTCATTCATTCTTGTTATAACTGCAATTAAAATAGAAGAGGCAAGGAAAAGCGCTGACATCTCCAGTGTCCACCACTTTAAAAAAACAACGCCGGCAATCATGGTAAGAAACGTTGCCAAATAAATAAATAGCAGCAATTTTGTTTTGCGTTGAAGTTTGGGTGCAGATGTTTCATTGCTAATAGCTATATCATAAGGAGGTGCTACAACACCATCAATTTTTAATACCAATGAAGCAGCAGGATCTTTTTTTATTTTGGCAGCATACCTTAGTATGTACCAAACCAATAAACCAGTTACAATTACCCAAAGCACTAACCGTTCCGTTAATCCATCCATCCAGTTTATACCTGCTGCGTTGGATGCGATGATAGTAGAAAAAGGATTTGAGAATGCTGGAATTCCACCAACCGATGTCCCACCAAAAATTATGGCAAGTGGAACTATTAAATCGTAGCCTGCAGCTAAAAAAAGAGGAACCAGAATGGGATAAAAAACAAGTGCTTCTTCGCCCATGCCATACGATGCTGCAAAGAAAGAAAGTGTTATTGTAAGAATTGCTATGAGCAAAGGCATCCGGTCTTTCATAGTTTGAGAAAGCCAGGTAATTCCTTTTACCATGGCTCCGGTTTCATTAAACACATACATAAAACCACCAATGAACAGAATGAATAAAATGATATCCATGCTATCATAAATTCCTTTGATAGGAGCTTGTAGAATATTTATAAACCCTTGTCCATTTTTTTCCTGTTTTGTAAATGTTCCGGGAACAGATATGGGCTTGCGTATGTCACCATCAATAAATTTCTGTACTGAAATGCTGATACCTAAACTGTCTAAAGTTTTTTGTGTAAGCGGTAGATTCGTTTCACCTGAAGGAGATGTTATTAAAAAAGAACTGCCGTTGTTTATTGCCAGTTTATTATATTGGCCTGCGGGTAATAACCAAGTACCGATGGCAGCAATAATAATTACCAGCATTAAAATAGCAATTGGGCCGGGGAGTGATTTTTTTGTTGTCATTATTTGTTGTTACATGTAAAGTGAGGTTGCGGTTATCAGTTATCATTTCTTGATTCTTCAACGGATAATAATTGGATTGTTTTCTTCGCTGCGGCCAGCCTTATCTTTTTATTCTTTTCCACCATTTTTTTTGTTGCCCATTTTTCCACATTATGATGAAGCGGCACCAGTAAAGCGGCAATACACACCAATGCCAGTAGCATCAGTAAAGGTGAATGATGTGTTACCCGTTCTAAAAAAGGATGCAGCAATAAATTGAGAAATTCAAATACAATCAATAAAGCAATTACGCCAAAGAACTCAATCAGTTTTGTATTCGTAATGAAACTGCGGCTTAATAATAAGTAAAGAGTAATCAAAATAATAATACCGATAGCTATCAATGCGTACTGGATGTTTTGTTTGCGCTGGTCTTCTTCTGCGGATTTTTTTGCTGCATCTTCTATAATGCGTAATTGCTCTTTAAAGGTCAATGCCTGAATGGTATTTAGATTATTCTGATTAAAAATCAGTTCCCTTATTTGAGACTCCACTTTTGAATAATAGTAAGCACTGTCGGTATTATTTAGTTTATTGAATAGCTCTTTTTTATAACCGGTAGCTATTAATTTAAAATTTAAATTTTGAAGTTTACTGGACAATATCCATAACTTTTCAGCCTGTACTTTGGCTTCCTCCATCCTGTTATTCTTAAAAAGAAAAGGAATATATCTTTGATAGAATCCCATCTTTCTGTTTTCACTTTTTACTGAATCTGATATAATAAGTGCCTTGTTAAAATACACATCAGCTAAACCATTCTCATTCATTGCTGCATTGATTGCGCCGAGTAAATGCAATGTCTGCAATTGATAAGTAGGGAGTTTTAACCTTTCACTGGTTTGTACTGCTGCTAGTGCATAGTTTAATGCAGAATCCAATTGATTTTTCTCCAGGTATGCAATTCCCAAATTTCTTTGATACTGCACAAGCATGTAATCGTATTTGGGTGAAGTTTTATCAGGCAGATTTTCTCCGCCTTTCTTTGTGAATCTAAAATATTCATCAATATTTTTAAGGAAGTAATATGCTGTTGCTATGTCAAAATAGATCGAACTTATTCTTCGTTTGTCGTTAAACTTTTCAGCGAAAGGCAAAGCCTTAAAGTAATATTCAAGTGCTGCGGTGTTATCTCCTTTGTTTGAAACAAAATAATATCCAATCCAGTTATAACTGATGGCGAGCAGTGAATCATTTTTTAATTGTTGTGCTATTTGAAGCAAATCAATACATATTGCAGAGTCAATATTCTTGCTGGAATAAGAATCTACGCTTTCTAAATATTTTATGGTTTCGCTGAAACGCTCAATTGGATTGGCGTAACCTGATAAAGCAGCTTTTGTATTATCAGAGTTTTTGTTTTGGGCAAAAACAGTTTGCATGCTTGTTATATAGCAAAAGAGAATTATTATATTTTTCATAATGAAATTTTCAAATTTTGAATTTGGCGATAAACAAATTCAACTACAAAACCAATCAGTAGATAGATCCAAAATTTTATTGCAAGCATTTTTAGTTTTGATTTGCTCATTTTATTTTATTCCACGTGATATTCTTTTTGTAAGAAGGCTATCAATTCAGAACCCCGGATTTTTAATTCTTCAGCCGCACCCAGAATTCCTTTTTTTGTACCATGCATATACACCGCAAAAACAGACAATTCCTGTAATAATTCATTATTGATTGTATGTAGTGGCGGATTTTCAACTGTTCTGATTATTTCGTCATTGTTGCCTTCCATTCTAACTAGTACAGCCGGATCGAAAATTTTCGCTGCTACTTTTTTGTATTCCGTGAATTCGGTTTCATTAATAGATTCCAGCAAACGGATCAAGGGAAGATTTTCATAATAGCTCATAATTTTATTAGAAATATTGATATTCCTTATAAGCCGGAAATTGCCTGAATTTTTTAATTGTTCAAACGTTCTGTTGTTGGTTGATAATGGCCTAAGCCGCGGCGCAAGCCTTGCTAAGTAATACAACTGGCCTGTGTGATCATTTAATTGTAAAGGATTATTTAAAATAGTGATTAAACTGTCCATCATTGCAGTTCCAGCTTTCACACTAACTACATGCTGTGATAAAACCTGCTGGTCTGTTTTTAAATCTTCTATCAACGATTCGATGTATTGTTTTTCACGTTGATGTTCTATTACATGCTCCAATTGATATTCTGCTATAAAGCCACAAAACACAGCGAGGAATAACATTAAAAATTCCCAGAAATAATGTTTCCAGTTTTTCTTTCCGTGTGCATTTGCATGATGATGTACTTCCATTTCTTTTTCTTGTGAAGGATTAATAATTTGGGAAGAAGCTTCCGGCTCTTTGAAAGGTGGTAATATATTTTCTTCAATTGGAGGTTGTGAGGCAAAAGCGCCACTTTTTTCCGGCAATTTATCAATGGCAGAATTTTCCTTTTCGGCGTATGGGTTGACATTACCAGCGTCTGGTATTTTTTTTCGGATCATTGAAGGAGCAGTTAGTTAGTTTGGAATACAATTTAACAATGTTTGCCCATAGTTGTTGAGAGAGCTGTTTGATCAAAAAGAACGAAACATTGAAATCATTATCGGGTGCAATAAAAAAACCTTTCTGCTTTTTACTTATTTTAGTTCCCTTTTACATCTACAATGAAAACATTTTTTATATTTACATTAGTGCTTGCTTTTTATTTTGCAAAAGCACAAACAACAAAAGTTGAAGCCGAATCTTTTTTGACACAAACCGGAATACAGTTGGTAGATGTTAATGACGAAGGCGCTACCGGTAAAGCTGTTGGCTATTGGAGCCAAGGAGATTTCATCAGCTTCAACATCAATGCAACAAAAGCAGGTATCTATAATTTTATTTTCAGGCTTGGCTCTGGCATTGACGGCGCTCAGTTTGAAGTAAGAGATGAAACAGAAAAAGTTTTAGCCGTAATCAACGCTCCCAATACTGGCTCGCATGGAGCGTTTGCTGATGTTGCTGCAACCATTAAATTAAAAGCAGGTAAACAAATAATTAAATACACATGCGTTAGTAATAACATCGGCGCCGACATCAATTGGTTCAAATATAATTTTATAAGAGATTTTGGTATGCCAGTTATAACCACTAGCGAAGACACTGTCATCAATATCACAGATATAAAAAAGTCGGCAACTGCTTTGCTTCGTTCACATGCCATTGATGAAGACGGTTCTATCGTTTCTTACAACTGGAAAAAAATTTCAGGCAGTGGAATAATTGCCAATGCAAATAATGCAAATACAACCATATCAGGTTTATCAAAAGGCATAAATGTTTATCAGCTTACAGCAACGGATAATGATAAAAAAGCAGCAGTGCAAACAGTTAGCATCACAGTAAAAACCTGTTCAGGAAAAAAGATTTTAATCAGTCCTGTTGACGGTAGCGGAACAGGTATCAGCATTCAGGCTACTGGTTACGATAAAAGAAAAATACATTATCCCGATCCTGGCTATAACCCTGCATGGAATTTTCCAAAATTAAAAGTTGATGCTGGTGATACCATTGCGCTTCAATCTAAATATCACTGGTCGTTTATAGAGTTGTATGGCTTTGAAGGAACTGAAGGTTGTCCAATTGTTATTACTTCGGATACTGGTGTTGTGCATATTGACAGAGGTATCAAATTAGTGGATGCTAAGTATGTGAAGATTACAGGAAGGGACAAAAATGAAAAATTATCTTCTTATCCATCCGATGCAGGCAAGGAAAATTTTAAAATTGATATACGCGGTGTTGACCAGATTAATGGAAAGAAAGGTTTTGGTTATGGCGGTATAGCGGTAGAAATTATTGGAAGAAGTGCTCATATTGAAATTGACATGATAAGAGCGGAAAGAAAAGGTTATGGCGTGCAGGCAAAACAAGATCCAACTTGTGATACACTGTATAATTATCCTAACTGGATCATGGATGATATTCATATTCATCATTGCTTTTTCAAAAATATTTTGCAGGATGTTTTGTATTTGGGAAACACAGATCCATTGGGCACAAGACAAATAAACTGCGGGACCGGAATTGTTTATTACAAGCCAATACGATTAAGCAATTATAATATTCATCACAACAGGATATTAATTGCCAATAGAACAGGCATACAATTAGGCGGCGCCGAAAAAGGTTATAATCAAATTCACCACAACTATGTAAGTGATTGCGGTTATGAATTTAACCAACAGCAAGGCGCTGGAATTTCAATTGGCGGAATGAGCCGCAATGTTCATGTGTTCGACAATATTGTTAAGCGAACATTTTTGTATGGCATATTTGATTTGGGTGCAGACAGTTCTTTTGTTTACAATAATTATGTTGACAGTTCGGGGTATTTAGATTTAAAATTGTATAACCCAAATATGAATTTTGATTCGCTTGAAAAACGATTAGGATTTGCCAAAGTTAAAAAACATTTTCTTTTAAATAATTACCAAAACGGTATTACAAATATTCAATCAACAACAAAAGAAACTTTTCCACGATACACCAAAACAGTTTTTTATACCAACAATGTTCTTGGTGTTAACACAAGCAAAGAAGATGATAAAGGAATTATTTCCTTTTCTGAATGGGGACCTGCAACTGACTGGTCGGGCAACAGCGTTGTTTGTGGCAACACAACAATTGATGGAAAAGAAGTAACCATTGAAAGGTATAATCACAAATCAAAAAAATGGCCTGTTTACACCGAAGATTGCAACGCCTCTCCATTAAATAAAAAGTCAAAACCCGAAAAGCAAAAATCAAAAAGCAAAGGTTTGTCAACAACTATAATTGCCGGCAGTGCCATTTCAATTGCAGTAATTGCAGTAATTTATTTCTACTATAAAAAAAGAATGGTGAAATAATTTTACTCCTTCATTTCTTCTTTCACTATTAAAAGATCAGCCAGTTCTATTTACGCCGTTGTTGGTGTTTTTTCCGGGCCTTTGCTGCGGCTGCAACAAACAACACGAACTTAAAGCCATATAGTCTTAGCCTGCCCTGCTTTGAATGCTTGCAAAAAATAGTAAGTTGTTTGTTCTTTTAACTTTAGAAGTGCGGTCATTTAATAGAAATGAATTCTTCGGTTGAAAAATCTGTTGATAAGATTTGTTGCAGTTTTTTACGAAGCACTTGAAAGTCGTTTGGTTTGGTGAGAAAAAATTGTGCTCCAAATTCTTTTGTCAGTTCTTTGTCGCGGAGAATATTTGACGTGGTAAAAATGCCAACGGGAATTTTGTTTAACTGATTTTCTTTTTTGATTTGAATTAGAAAATCAAAGCCGTTCATAATGGGCATGTTCAGGTCAAGAAAGATAATGTCGGGTAAAGAGGTGCTTACTTTTAATTTATCAAGAGCAAGTTGTCCATTGGTTGCTGTATCGCATTGCAATGATGGATTAATCAATTCTATTGCCTCTTTAAAAAAAAGATGGTCATCTACATCATCATCTACAAGCAATATTTTGTTCATGAGGTTGGAATGTAAATGATGAATGTTGAACCTATATTTGGTTTTCCTTGGGCTGTAATAAACCCATTGTGATAGGCTACAATTTTTTTGACAATGCCTAAACCAATACCTGTACCTGAATATTCATTCTTTCCATGAAGCCGTTGAAAGAGTTCAAAGATTTTTTTTGCATATTCTTGTTCAAATCCAATTCCGTTGTCTGCAAATTGTATTGCATGATATTTTGTTTTTTTGTTTGCAGAAGTATGTTCAATTAATTTTCCTTCAATTATTGAAGAAGTAATTTTAATTCGCGGTTTAATTCCTGGTTGGCTGTATTTAATTGCATTGTCAAGCAGATTTGTAATGAGTTGAGAAATTTGTATACACACTCCCATTATTACCGGAAGATTTTCATGTTCAATGGTAGCTTCCTTTTCAATGATACTTATGTGAAGGTCGTTTTTTGATTCTTCAACAAGCGAATTTAAATCGCAGGGTTCAAAAATCAATTCAGTTGAATTTACATAGGAAAAATCAAGCAGGGAGTCAATGAGATTTTGCATTCGCTTTGCAGCTGAAACAATACGATTAAAGTAATCCTTTGTCTTATCCGAAAAATTTTCTGTTTCAATAATTCGGTTGCTGAATGCCTGAATTTTTCGTAAAGGTTCTTTTAAATCGTGGCTGGCAATATAACTGAAAGAAGCAAGCTCGACATTGGTGTTTTCAAGTTCCTTGTTTTTTAATTCAAGCGTTTGATTTATTTCTTCTAATTGCTTTGATTTAAACTTTAATTCTTCTTTATTCTGTTTTTCAAGCGTGGTGTCTCTGATAAAGGAAATAAACAATTTATCTCCCTGTTGCACTGCCTGCGAAACAGTGAGGGATATGGGGAACTCTTTTCCCTCTTTATTAAGGGCAGTAAGTTCTAATGTTTTACCTAAAATCCGTGGCTCGCCTGTTTTCAAAAGGCGTTTCATTCCTTCCCTGTGACCTTCACGGTATTGCGTTGGAATAATAATATCGCTTAAATTAAATCCTAACACTTCTTCCGCTTTCCATCCAAATATTTCTTCTGTTTTAGGATTCCATAAAGTGATAATGTTTTTTTCGTTAATAACAATAACAGCATCAGGAGCATTGCTGATTATCTGGTTCAAATAATCTTCTTTTTCTATTAATGCCCCAGCCGCTACAACATCCTTGCTAATATCCTGCAAGGTTCCCACTAATAATTTTTCCTCTCCTGATTCGATAACTCTCCCGGTTCCTTTTATATTTATGACAGTTCCGTTTTTGGTAGTCATGCGGTAGTGCCATTCATCAGCCGTTTTGCTTTGTATAACTTTTTGCGCTGCCAGTGTCACATAATCTTTATCATCCGGATGCACATGCTTATTAAATTCTTCTAACGAAGGGTCAAATTCGTTTGGCTCATATCCTATCAACCGGTATAAATTATCAGAGTAAGCTAATTTACCTGTTGTTAAATTAAATGAATAGCTGCCCTGCATGGAACTTTCTTCCGCCTGCTTGAAGGTTTCATTTTGTATGTGAAGTTGGTAGGTGCGTTCTTTTACTTTTTGTTCTAATTCTTCAGCAAATTTTTTCTGCCCCTCTATTTCGGTGTTGGTTCCAATCCATCCAATGATTTTTCCCTCCTTGTCTTTTTGCGCAATGCTATGACTTAAATGCCACCGGTAAGTTCCATCAAAATGGCGAATGCGCTTTTCAATTCTGAAATCTTCTCTTGTCCTAAGCGAGCTGTGCCATAGCCCTAATTCTTTTTTAAGGTCGTCAGGAAAAATAATTGAGTGCCATCCTTCGCCTTTTAATTCTTCAAAAGTTTTTCCTGTGTAATCAAGATAATATTTGTTGAAGAAATTTTTATTTCCATCGGGTGTGGCTGTCCAAACCATGTGAGGAACGGTTTCGGACAACATTCTGAATTTGGCTTCGCTCTCTTTTAATTTTTCTTCTGCTTTCTTTTGTTCGGTAATATTAGTATGCACTCCAACCCATTCTCTTATGGAACCATCTTCGTTTAACAATGGAATGGCTTTTATAGCAAACAGCTCCCATTTACCGCTCTTCGTTTTTACACGGTGTTCAAATACAAAGGTTTTAGATTGTTTAACCGCTTCATTCCAGGCATCAATGGTCGGTTGCGCATCATCAGGATGCACGGCTGTTGCCCATCCATAGCCGTGGTACTCTTCATAGCTTTGCCCTGTAAGAGCTGCCCAACCTTTTTGCTCACCTTCCATTTCTCCATTGGCATTATTGGTCCATAATATTCCCTGTATCGCTTCTACTGCTGCGCCAAATCGTTTTTCGCTTGCTTCAATTTGTTTACGTGCTTCAACCTGTTGTGTAACTTCCACTCCATGAGACAATAATCTTTCCGTATTTCCTTTTTCGTCCTTCAGTGGCTGTATTACGGAATTATAATAGTGCAAAACCAGTTTGCCAGTTCTTTCATTGATTAATTCAACAGGAAATTCATTAGCGATGAATGGCTCGCCTGTTGAAAAAACATTATTAAGAATATCTATTATTCCCTGTTGTTCTATTTCTGGAAAAAGCTCTTGAACGGTTTTGCCGATGATTATTTTTCTGTCAACTAATTTTTCGTATTCAGCATTTGCAAATTCATAAATGTGCGTATCGCCTTTTAAAATGGCAATACCTGCGGGGGCATTCATAAACGAGTTGTAAAGAACGGTGCGTTCCTTATCTGAACGGGATTCGCTTTCTCCAATTTTATTTTTTGACACGGTATTCATTTTATGTCTGGAGACTGCTCAAATTTAAAAATAAATTTATTTTATTTGTCGTGCCAAATGATTTTTTTCGCTTGTTTTCTTGCAATCGGTTTGGAAATCGCTGTGTCGCCAAAGCATGACGCAGAACTCATAAATATACGCAACTCTTCCTCCCCTTTTCCCTCCAAAAATTTTTTCAGCCCATTGATCTTTCAATATCAATCCGTTTACACGAAAGTTTGTTCATAGAACGAACATCTTACTATTTCTTGCAAGCATTCCCATACTTCAGTTGTTAGTGCAGCTAACACACAGAAGCTAGGAAGAACATAAACAACGGCATTCAAATAAAAAGTCAAATCCGAAAAGCAAAAATAAAAAAGCAAAAATCAAAAAGCAAAGGTGTGTCAAAAACTATAATTGCCGGTAGCGCCAATTTCAATTGCAGTAATTGCAGGCATTTATTTTTATTATAAAAAAAGAATGCAAATGATTTTACGTTTTCATTTCTTTTTCCTTCACTAATAAAAGATCAGCCAAATCTATTTGCATTGGCAGCAAACCAATTTTTACAACGGCTCTTTTGCCTCGCAGTTCCAACACCTCTCCCACCTGCAGGTTGCGTTTCATTTTAACGGTGTCACCAATTTTAATGTCGCCGTTCACTTCTTCGTATTTGGAGTTGAGTTGTTTTTGTTTTTTACTAATAGCTTTCTTTTCGTTTTTTGGAAACAACAATCCTGAGATTTCTTTCAACACTTTGGTTTTATCTTCGGTTTTTCTCCACTCAATCATCATTTGTTTCAGCTTTCTTTCCGTGTCTTTTAAATAAATAATTTTTTCTTCTGAAATTTTATTTTGCTGCTTTAATATTTCTACTTGTTGGGTATGTTTTTCTTTATCCATCACCAACTGCATTTCTTTTTTCAGCCTTTCATTTTCTTTCAGCAATTGTTGAAGATCTTTTTCTTTCTCCTGCACTTTATGCAGATCCTGCTCTGTCTTGTTCAATAATTTATCAAGCTGAAAATGTCCTTCATCCACTAACCCTCTGGCTCTTTCAATTAATTTTTTGTCCAAACCAATTCTTTCGGCAATTGAAAAAGTGTAAGAACTTCCAGGCTTGCCAACAACTAATTTATACAAGGGCATCAATTTTTTTTCATCAAAAGCCATTGCACCGTTAATGATGCCCTGAGTTTTATTGGCCATCACTTTTAAATTGAGATAGTGCGTTGTTACAATGCCGACAGCATGTTTTTTCGCCAGCTCTTCCAGAATTACTTCAGCAAATGCGCCGCCTAAATTCGGGTCGCTACCACTTCCTAATTCATCAATAAAAAAAAGCGTTTTGCCATTTGCATTTTCAATGAAATATTTCATGCTGAGCAAATGACTGCTGTAAGTGCTCAATTCAAATTCCAGGCTTTGCGTATCGCCAATCTGTATCATCAGTTGCTTAAAAATTCCAAACTGAGAAGAAGGATGAACCGGAACCAGTAAACCGCTTTGCACCATCATTTGCAATAACCCAACTGTTTTTAAAGTAACTGTTTTTCCTCCTGCGTTTGGTCCGCTGATTAATAAAATCCGGCTTTTTTCATCAAGGGTTACATCGACAGGAATGGTTGGTTTTTTTGATTTTTGATTATACAAATACAAAAGTGGATGAAATGCTTTTACCAAATGCACATGTGCTTTGTCAATGATAATTGGATATTCTCCATTTACGTCCAAAGCAAAATAAGCCTTGCCTCTTATAAAATCGTATTCTCCAACAATAGCATGATAAGTAGATAAAAGTGGTGCATAAACTGATAACTGTTTTGTAAGATCTTTTAAAATGCGATAAACTTCTTTTCTTTCATCATTCTCCAATTCATACAATTGATTGTTCAATTCAATTGTTTCTTCGGGTTCAATAAAAGCAGTGCGGCGGCTATCGCTTTCTCCATGCAAAATTCCTTTTACCATTCTTTTTTGCTCTGCAAAAACAGCCAACACCCTCCTGCCGTTCATAAAGCTTTCTTCAATTTCTGCTAAATAACCCTGCTTATTTAATTTACTGATAACACGGTCAAATAATTTTCGCAAGTCATTTCGCTTGCGGTATAAACTCATTCTTATTGATGCGAGTTCGTTTGAAGCATTGTCTTTTACATTTCCATTTTCATCAATTACATCGTTGATCATTTTGAAAATGGCCTTTTCGTAATAACTGCTGCTGATAACTTCTGCTAACGCTGAATACACAGTTTTTCTATCAACATCAAACCACCTGAAAATACTTTCAATACACATTACCAGTTTACGAAGCGATACCAATTCTTCGCCTGATAATAATGCACCTTCTATGCCCAATAGTTTTATTTCTCTTGAAAGATTCAATACATGATCATTTGGAAATTGAATTCCGTTTTGAACCAATTGCCTGTACTCAAGAGATTGCTTCAACTCTCTTTCTATAAATTCTTTTTTTGTATGAATGCGAAGCTCAGTTGCTTTCGCTTTTGCATATTGTGTACGACATTTTTCTGTGAGCAAAGTTTTTATCTTATCAAATTCTAATTGTACGGTTGCAGATTCCGGATAGACTTTCATTTGGGTTTCTAAAAATTTGTTCAAAGTTAGGGGAGCCCATTATCTAAATTTATGCAAAAGCTCATCCAAAGAGCCTGTTAAAAGTTTTTTGTTGGCTTTTCATTTTCTAATTTCAGGCCCATTTTTGTAACTAAGTTTTTCAAATGGTGATAAAAGCATTCATATCCGTTTTAAGCTTCTGCACATTATTTGCCTGCAATTCAGAAAAAAAATATAAAGCAATGAACTCCTCTTTAATCAATTCAAGCATTGGTGATAAAACAGACACGGCAACATTTGCGACAGGTTGCTTTTGGTGCACCGAAGCGATTTTTGAAGGTTTGAATGGCGTGTTGAAAGTAACATCAGGATATTCCGGTGGCTATGTAAATAATCCCTCTTACAAAGAAGTTTGTTCAGGCGAAACAGGACATGCCGAATGTGTGCAAATAGTTTTTGAACCCAACAAAATAACGTTTGATGAATTGCTTGAAGTGTTTTTTGAAGTGCATGATCCAACAAGTCTTAACCGCCAGGGTGCAGATGCCGGAACACAATATCGCAGCGCCATTTTTTATCACAACGAGGAGCAAAAACAAAAAGCAGAATATTACAAAAACGAACTCAATAAAAGCGGCGTTTACGAAAAGCCTGTTGTAACAGAAATTGCTGCCGCAGCAAAATTTTATGCTGCTGATGATTATCACCAGGAATATTACGAGAACAATAAAAATTCAAATCCTTATTGTTCGATGGTGATTCGTCCAAAATTAGAAAAGTTTCAAAAGGTGTTTGGCAAGAAATTAAAAAGCAGCAATTAATGTATATTGTTGAAAATTTTTTTCAACAATATTGCTATGACTAAATTTCTCTCTCTCTTTTTTACAATCTTCATTTCAGATTCTTTTTGCAAGGCGCAAAAGATTATTCCTACTGTCCAAGTACTAACATCGGGTACAAAAACTTCTTTGCGTGGGTTAAGTGTAGTTAACGACCAGGTGATTTGGGTTAGCGGTAGCGGCGGCACTGTGGGCAGAAGCAGCAATGGCGGCAAAGATTGGAAATGGATGGTGGTGAAAGGTTTTGATTCTGTTGACTTTCGTGATATAGAAGCATTTGATGCAGCCACTGCTATCATTATGGGAACCGGAGAACCTGCTTACATTTTAAAAACAAACGACGCAGGCGAAACATGGAAAGTGGTGTATGAAAACAAAACGAAAGGAATGTTTTTAGATGCGATGGAATTCTGGAATGTAAATGCAGGTATTGTTATCGGTGATCCAATTGCGGGAAAATTTTTTATCACCAGAACATTTGATGGCGGAAAAACGTGGAAAGATGTTCCTGAAATAAATCGTCCGGTTGCTGACAGTGGTGAGGCATGCTTTGCTGCAAGCGGCACCAACATCAGGGCATTAGATAATGA
>MWWF01000084.1_pt1 | contig 16383 bp, 13 predicted proteins | sample 1047351 | NCBI WGS metagenome assembly MWWF01 (sample SAMN06349970, study PRJNA376086) | soil metagenome | isolation source: MGM-3 sample Antarctic (ecotone) soil | place: Antarctica
AGAGAAAGAATACAAAGTTGTAATGCCTGCGTATCTACCTCAATGGCTTTATGTGTATGGCCATGCAACTGTTATGAAAAAGACAGCAGCAAGGAGCCAGACCTGATGTGGAATTTAGATATGTATGCACGGTTTGATATGGCTGATGCATGGGCAATCATCGCTCCTGTTAATTGGTATAGCTGTAGCAGCAATTTAAAATTAATGTTTGATCGTTTGGTTTGTATGAATGGAGGCAATCCTGATGAAAAAACAATTGGTCATAAGAATGCAGAAAAGGCAATGGCAATAGAGCATACAGAGCAATGGAAGGAAATGAGCTTAAATCATTTAGAAGGAAGAACAGCCGCATTTTTTTGCTATGGCGATGATGGCGGCGATGAATTTGGTGAAGACGGAAGACCAAAAATACTTGAACATAAAAATTATTTTAACCCTGATGAAGAACCTTTTGAAAACGATCGCCTCGCTTACCAGCCATTGGTCTGGCAATGCCGCTATGGAGGCGTGGAAGTGCCCGAGCATTTATGGAAATATCAATTAATTGGCAAAGGAAAAAAATACAGCGATGCACAGGCAGAAGATATGATTGCAGAAAATAACTTTATGCTTGGTTTCAACAAATGGGTAAAAGATTTTGAGAATTTTGTTCAGCAAAAAGGAAAAATAAAACCAGGTAGATACAGGGCATTCGGTTACAAACCTCCAAGCCATTTATGGGCTAACGTAAAAGATGGAATTCGTTATTTTGAAATGATGGTAGGCAAAGCACCTAAAGGTTCTTCTCCAAAAATTCAGGACGATCTTAAACTAAATAAAGACGCAACTTGGCATACTAAAAAAGGCGAAGGAGAAAAATTAAGAGACGATGATTAAAACGATTTTTGACAGTTACGGCACACCAATATTAATTGGACTTTTCATCATTCTGTTTATTGTTGAAACAAAATTTCAATTAAGAAAAAGAGTGCAGAACAGATGGAAAAGAATAGTAATCAACTTCATCGTTTCAATTCCTGCTTTTGCACTGCTTCTTATTTTGTTTATTCCTGCAATGTTTTGGCTGGCAACACAAAACCAGGAATGGCATTTCGGATTGAATTATTTATTTACAGCTCCCGCATGGCTGAAGGCATCAGTTGCATTTGTACTGCTTGATTACAGCAATTACATCTGGCATATTTTACTCCACAAACTACCCCTACTTTGGCGATTTCACTTAGTGCATCACACTGACCTGGATTTGGATGTTACTACTGCTTTCCGATTTCATTTTGGAGAAATGATAGGGTCAGTATTCTTTAGAGGTGCGGCAACCATTTTAATTGGAGCGTCACCTGTTATGATACTTATTTATGAAATTGCTTTTGAAGCAGCTACCCAATTTCATCATAGTAATACAAAACTTCCTTTCAAGTTTGAAAAAGTTTTGAATTATTTAATTGTGACACCAAGAATGCACGGTATTCATCATTCCATGATAAAAAAAGAAACAGATAGTAATTATTCAATTATTTTTTCTTTCTGGGACCGGATACACAAAACAGTTCGATTAAATATTCACCAAAATGAAATTGTCACGGGAGTTCCACACTATGCTGATGAAAGGGAACTAACAATCGGCAAACTTTTAAAGATGCCTTTTACCAAAATTCGTGAATGGAAAAATAATGAAAGAATGTTCGACGCTAATGTCAATCAAATGAAGCAGTAGAAATCTGACAGTAAGCTTACGCACAAAGTTAGGCACATTTGCAATGCACACAAAGCCAACCTTGCAAAAGAGCCAGCCTAGGTCCTTCGCTTCTCCAATCACTTCTCCCAAACGACCCACTCCCTCTCTTTCATTTCAAAACTTCTACCAAAAGAAAAATTTTTTTCCTCGCCTGAAAAAATCTCTTTAAAATTTCCTGCTACCCAATTATCCAACAGATCAAAACGAACAAAGTTTGAAGACAGGTTCAATATCACTAACACTTCTTTCTCTTCTTTCTTTCTCAGGTAAGCAAACACATTGGCATCGGCAGATGTATGCAGGCGAAACAGTTCACTGCCTGCCGCCAAAGCAGGATGCAAATGATGCAAAGACAACAAGGTTTTATAAAATGAATGCAGTTCAATATTTTCCTTCCATTCAATCAGGTCTTTATCAAAAAACTTCAACCGTTTATTGTTAGGTAATTCCTGCCCGCTGTAGATTAATGGAATGCCCGGCCATGTGCAGCTATGCACCGCTAAAGCCTTTGCAGCATTTCCATATTTTTCATACTCTGTTCCGTTCCAGCTGTTCTCGTCGTGGTTAGATGTGAACCATGCCTTAATGCCCCGTGCTTTATCGTATTGACTAAGCACATTCCGCAGATGCAAAAGCGGTAAAGTTTTTTTATACCATTCTGCTGTTTTGTGCATCCATGTCCAACTGTAAGCAGCATCAAACACCTGCATATAATCAGGATGATCAATTGCATCCATTTCTGCCAGCCAAAAAAGCGGGCCCAATTCATTTACTTTCGGAATTGCTTCTAACCAAAAATCCAGTTCCACCCACGAAGCAAGGTCGCATCTAAAGCCATCAATGTGGCATTCCTTTATCCAAAATTGCATGGCATCAATCATGGCCTTTCGCATCTCTGAATTGTTATAATCCAACTCAATGATATCATCCATGCCCGAAGCTCTTTTAATATTTCCTGCTTCATCTTTTTCATACCAATCGGGATGTTCTTTCGTCCATACATGATCTAAGCCCGTATGATTGGCCACCCAATCAATAATAATTTTAAATCCAAGAGCATGTGCTGTTTTCACCAACGCTTTAAAATCTTCCATCGTTCCAAATTCAGGATTGATGGAAGTATAATCAGCACAGGCATAATAGCTGCCCATAGTTCCTTTCATTCCTTCTTTTGAAATTGGTGTAACTGGCATAAACCAAAGTGTTTCCACACCCATGTCTTTCAGCCTCGGTAAATGTTTTGCAAAGGCGTTGAACGTTCCTTCTTTTGTGTATTGCCTTACATTGACTTCGTAAATATTGGTATTGTACATCCATTCTTTTGAACCCATTTGATAAAGCTAAGAGATAAAGAGATTTATAAAGAGAAAAAGAAGATGATAAACTATCAAGCGTTTTAAAGAAATTGTAAGCGTTAATTCTCCTTATCTCTTTCCGCATCTTTATCTCTTAGCCTTAAATTTGCAGTCAATGAAAAGCTTTGATGTTCCCCTTGTTTACCGAAGTCCTTTGATATCTGCCATAAAAAAAATGCGCAAGGATGGAGATAAAATGAAGAAAGACTTCTCTCCTACGCTTTTAGATTTTGGTCCGCTCAAAGTTTATTTGGCCCGCCATTTTGGATTTTGCTACGGCGTTGAAAATGCCATTGATATTGCTTTCAGAACAATTGAAGAAAACAGGAACAAAAGGATTTTTTTACTAAGCGAAATGATTCACAATCCTCAGGTGAATGAAGATTTAAAAAAAAGTGGTGTAGAATTTTTGCAGGATAATTTGGGGAAGCAGATCATTCCGTTTGAAAATTTAACTCCAGATGATATTGTATTGATTCCTGCATTTGGAACCACCCTGCCGATTGAACAAAAATTGAAAGACATTGGCATACAGGTAGAAAAATATAACACCACTTGTCCGTTTGTAGAAAAGGTTTGGAACCGCAGCGAAGTGATTGCTAAAAATGAATACACCATCGTTATTCATGGCAAGCCAACCCACGAAGAAACAAGAGCCACGTTTTCTCATGCTGCCGCCAATGCGCCTTCTGTTGTTGTGAAAGACATGGAGCAAACAAAAGAGTTAGCGAAATACATTACCGGTGAAAAAGTGACGGAACAATTTTATACAGAATTTAAAGATCAATATTCGGAAGGCTTTGATGTAAACAAACATTTAGAAAGAATAGGTGTTGTCAATCAAACCACCATGCTCGCCAGCGATACGCAAGCCATTGCTGATTACCTGAAAGAAGTGATGGGCCAAAAATATAAACTCAGTGAAGAAAATGTAAAAGACCATTTTGCCGATACAAGAGATACACTATGCTATGCAACAAACGATAATCAAACTGCCGTAACAGGCATGTTGCAAACATCTGCTGATCTTGCAATTGTTGTTGGTGGTTATAATTCATCCAACACTTCTCACCTTGTAGAATTATGCGAAGAAAAACTGCCAACATTTTTCATCAACAGCGAAGAAAAAATACTTTCATCAACCACTATCATGCATTATGATTTTCATACTGCAACAGAATTGATCACTCAAAATTATTTACCAAAAAAAGATGTTGTTTCCATTCTTATTACAAGCGGCGCTTCCTGTCCGGATGCTGTGGTGCAAGGTGTGATAAGAAAGTTGGTTGGTTTTTTTGAAGGCAGCAAGTCGGTTGAGGAATTAGTTGATATGTTGAATGGCTGATAAAGAAAAATGATTGCACACTTTGGATCACTTCCACAATGCTAATAGAATTACCGAACATACAAGTGAGTGACACAACAGAAGATGAAAGTAGCAATGCGGCTAAGTACACAAAAAATATTTCACGCAGAGACGCGGAGTTCGCTGAGAGCATTTCTGTATATCTCTGTGTCCTCTGTGCCTCTGCGTGACCTATTCTCCGCCGTAGAAAAGAATAGCTCAATGTGCCACATCATCTAAAACAACCTGCATTCTTTCTGAGGGATTATATGGACGAGTATAGAGCAGGTTATAGTATTCTTCAGCCATCCTGTTGCTGTCAAACTGAACCCACACGTCTCTCATTCCGTTTTTTACAATCTGTCTCCATGTACTGTAATCTTCATAGTACAATGGAAGGATTTGATTGTTTAGCAATTCATAGATCTGGTCAAGATCATATTGATCTTGTTCCTGCACAGAAACATTTGCATAATCAATTGGCGGCACAACAAATCCATTGTTGCCATGATTGATAAATTCAGGTATCCATCCATCGTTAGTTGAAAAATTTACAGCGCCATTCATAGCTGCCGTCATGCCGCTTGTTCCTGATGCTTCACGAGGCACACGTGGATTATTCAACCAGCAATCTGCTGCCTGTTTCATGCGTTTTGAAAGGGCCAGTTCATAACCAATCATTACTGCCACATTTTTATAAGCCTTGCTTAAATGCACCAGTTGGTTAAATTCTGATATAGCAGGATAGTCAACAGGATAAGGCTTTCCAGCCCAAATAATTTGAACCGGATATTTTGTACTGCTCAATAAAGCTTCAAATCTTTCCTTGTCAGAAGCAATTAAACTTGCTCTTTTATAACCTGCAAAACGCCTTGCCCAGACAATAGTAAAAACATTGGGATCAAATATTTTTCCTGTTTGATCTGCAACCAATTCAAATGCTCTTTTCTTCATCCATTTTTTACGGTCATCAAATGCAGCATCATTACCGTCTTCTCTTGTTCTGTATAATTGTTTATCTGCCCAATATCTCCAGTTCTGTGCATTGGTTACAGACAATATGGGGCAAATATCATCGTACTTAGCCCACATGTGCCGCGACACTTCGCCATGCAATTTTGAAACGCCATTTGCAATTCTTGCAAACCGCAAAGCTGCAAGCGAATGATTGAATTGATCACTGGTCATGCCCGTTAATTCTTTTGTTTCTTCTACAGTCAGGCCACAGAAATAACTCATTTTATGGCAAAGAAAAATATCATGTTTTTCGTTGCCTGCTTCTTCCGGCGTATGCGTTGTAAATACCAAACGCTTTCTAACTTCCTCAATATTTTTATTGTATTTCTGGTACAAATAAAATGCAGCGGAAACGCCATGTGCTTCATTCAGATGATACACTTCAGGATTAAAACCTATTTCATCTAATAGCTTTGCTCCACCAACACCCAATAAAATAAATTGTGCCACTTTGGTAGCAACATTCGCATCATACAACCGGTGTGTAATGGTTTGCGAGATGTAATCATTCTCCGGAATATCAGTTGTCATTAAAAACAAAGGAGCACTATTGAAAACATGTGGCGGCAGGTATAGAACTTTCACCCAAACAGGATGTTCGTGTATAGTGATCTCGAACTTGATTCCTGTATCTTCTAAAAAACTATAGATCTTTTCCATCCAGGTAACCTGCAAGGTTTGATCCTGGTTACGGGTTTGGTCGTAATATCCATACTTCCACAAAATACCGATGCCTACAAGATTTTGGCGAAGTTCATAAGCGCTGCGTAAATGTGAGCCTGACAAAAATCCAAGGCCGCCACTGTAAATTTTCAGGGGTTGATGAATAGCAAACTCCATTGAAAAATAACCAACTCTTTTTGAATAATTTTCATTAACCGGGTAAGGCATTGTAAACGATCTGAAATCCATTTGAATAATTTTTTATAGCTGCGCAAAATAAAGAAATAAAAACAATGTGTAGAATTTACACGAAACAGAATCATTATTTTGATGAAGATTTTTTTGAAGTTGCTTTAAGCTTAACTTCTTTCTTTCGAGCAAATGTTCCATCAAATGAACAATCAAGTCCGCGGTGAGAACCACAACCTTCATCTTCTTTTATTGTAACTGAAGAGGAAGTAAAATGCAAAGTCATTACACACGGATCGCCACCCTGGCGATAAATGGCAGTTGTTGGTGAAGTCAATAAAATATCACCTTTCAGTTCACCGGTACAGTTGCCTTCATTTTTATCAAGATGAATAAATAGAAGAAGGCCGTTTGAATTTCTTCCATCTCTTATTGAAACAAAATTCTTTTTGTCTTTGCCATAGTCGCCTGCAAATTTATGCTTGCGTGAAAAACTATCAATAGGATTAATTACATCTGCAGAAAGTTTGTTGATTGGATCTGTCAATATCAGAGAAAATTGTTTGGAAGCTGCATCATATTCATACACTTCTTTTCCTTCTGCTATCACATTGTTAGATCCTTTTTGGCTGATGAGTTTTGTAACAACAAGAGATTTATCAATGCTGCTTGTTTGAGAGGTGGAAGCATCATTATCTGGAACAAAAAAAGGAAATGCAGAAACAAAAGATCCCTTTTCAAAAGCATAAATCAGAACAGCTTTTTTATTACCGCTAAGCAACTTCACAAAATTAAAATCCATTCCATTTCCAGCTTTCATTTGTACAAGAAAAATGTGCCTGATCTTACTTCCTTTGCCAAACAATTTTGTTTTAATACTGTCAGAAAGAAATTTAGAAAATTCTACTGAGAGTATTGTTGTTGTGTCTTTGTTGTTGAATAAAGAAGTATCTGAAATTTGGTAAGGAAGCGATGCCGCTTTAAAGCCCTCTGCAAATTTTTGGTAAGAAAACCCTGTCTCTTCTTCCTTACTATTTTTTTTATCGTTGCTGCAAGCCACCACAGCGGTGCAAAATATTAGCAATGCCATTCTATACATACAAACTATTTTGGCTAAAGTAAAGAAAAGCGGGCATCTTAAAATTGTTGAACTTCTTTTTAAAATATTTTTTAGATTTGTCTAAATTTTAAATTAGCCTCCTTTGAATTATACAACCAGCGAAGAAAATTATATGAAGGCCATCTTTCACCTGCAATCAGAAGACGGCACAGTTACTACCAATGCTTTGGCCGAAAGCCTTCAAACAAAACCGGCTTCTGTTACCGACATGATGAAGAAGCTGAATGCAAAAAAGCTTTTGAATTACAGGCCTTATTATGGTTTCTCTTTAAGCCCGGAAGGAAAAAAGATTGCCTTGCACGTCATCCGAAGACATCGCTTGTGGGAATATTTTCTCTCCCAAAAATTAAAATTTGGATGGAACGAAGTGCACACATTAGCCGAAGAATTAGAACATGTTAGCAGCAGGGAATTAATTGATCGTCTTGATGAATTTTTAGATTTCCCACAATTTGATCCGCACGGCGATCCTATTCCTGACAGTAAAGGAAAAATAAAAACCGTCAGCAAAATTGTTTTAATGGACCTGCCTTTTCATCAAGCCGCAGAAGTGTGCCAGGTAACCAACCAGTCAAAAGAAATGCTGGAGTTATTGCACCATAAAAACATAGGCATCGGCACAAAACTGGAAGTGAAAAAATATTTTGATTTTGATCATTCTCTCGAATTAAAAATCAAAGGATTTACTGTTACCATCAGCGAACAATTAGCTAAAAACATTTTTGTAAAATGAAGAAGATTGAAGATTATAATTCTTTAAGCGAAGTGCATCAAAGCGTTGATACCACTGCTGCACACAAGCCTGTTTGGAAACGGGTATTTGCATTTTTTGGTCCTGCCTATTTAGTTAGCGTTGGCTATATGGATCCGGGCAATTGGGCTACAGACCTTGCTGGCGGAAGCCAGTTTGGATATACATTGATTTGGGTTTTATTAATGAGCAATCTTATGGCTTTGTTGCTTCAAAGCTTGTCTGCAAGATTGGGCATTGTACGGGGCAGAGACCTTGCACAAGCCAACCGGGAAACTTATCCAAAGCCAATTAATTTTTGTCTATACATTCTTGCAGAAATTGCTATTGCGGCAACTGACTTAGCAGAAGTATTAGGCATGGCAATCGGCATTCAATTGCTTACAGGCATGCCGTTATTGTGGGCCGTGCTTATTACTTTGTTGGATACTTTTCTTTTGCTGTTGTTGCAAAGATTAGGCATGAGAAAAATGGAAGCATTTATTATTGCACTTGTTGCTATTATTGGTATTTCTTTTCTAATCGTAATTGTTATGGCAAAGCCGGTGATGGGAGAAGTGGTGAAAGGCTTTATTCCTTCTATCCCAAATGATACTGCCCTGTACATAGCTATTGGAATTATTGGCGCCACTGTAATGCCACATAATTTATACCTGCATTCTGCATTGGTTCAAACAAGAAAGTTTAAACGTGATGAAAAGGGAATTAAAAGAGCACTGAAAATAAATTTCATTGATACTACCATTGCTTTGAACCTTGCATTTTTTGTAAATGCAGCTATTTTAATTTTAGCTGCTTCCGTTTTTTATTACAGTGGCATTAAAGATGTGGCAGAAATTAAAGATGCACACCGTTTGCTTGAACCAATGTTGGGTTCTAAACTTGCTCCTTATCTTTTTGCTATTGCATTAATTGCTGCAGGACAAAGTTCCACCGTTACCGGAACGCTTGCAGGACAAATTGTAATGGAAGGTTATCTGCGATTGCGCATCAATCCGTGGATGCGCAGATTGCTGACTAGAATGGTTGCCATTATTCCGGCAGTAATTATTATCCTTATTAATGGCGAAGAAAATATTATGGACTTGTTGGTTCTAAGCCAGGTAATTCTCAGTTTACAATTAGGCTTTGCCATTATTCCATTGATACATTTTGTAAGCGATAAAAAAACAATGGGAGCATTTACCATTAAGCCCATTACGAAAATTTTAGCATGGCTTATCGCTGTCATTCTTGTTTCATTAAATGTTAGATGGATAGTGGGAAAAGCAGGCGAATATTTTGAACATAGTGATAATATTTTTTGGAAAGCTATGATCATTCTTGGAGGATTGGCTGCAATTACATTGCTTCTTTTTTCCCTTATTTATCCATTGCTGAATAGAAAGCCAAAAGATGTTTCATTGCAATTGCATAAAGCAACAACATTGACTGATATTGATCTTCCTGCTTACAAAAGAATTGCTGTTGCACTTGATTTCAGTATCCGGGATCAGCACCTGATTGCCAATGCCATCAGGCAGGCAAATAAAGAAGCAAATATTATTCTGATCCATATTGTTGAAAGCGCATCAGCAAAAGTATATGGCGCAGATGCAGATGATTTTGAAACCCGAAAAGACCAGGAAAAATTAGATGAGTATGCACTTTATTTACAACAAAAAGGTTTTGCAGCAGAAAGCAAATTGGGTTTTCGAAATCGCAATAAAGAAATACCAAGGCTGGTGAATGAAGCAAAAGCAGACTTATTGATCATTGGTGCACATGGGCACAGCGGTGTAAAAGATTGGTTGTATGGAGAAACAATTGATGCGGTAAGACACCAGTTAAAAATTCCGGTGCTGATTGTGCATATATAATTGCAAAGCATTAATTTTTCTTTCACATGAGTAGAAAGATGTTAAAGAAAGGAGCATTTATGTTTCATCAAAACACAAATTTTGGGTCCTAAACTTAAATTTCATCTGTTTTAAGTAACAGGGAAAGTGGCGCTCCATGCTCTGGCATTATTTTTTAAACTTTGTAAAGAGCTGGCTTCAATAAAAAAAATATTCATGATGTTAAACCGTTCAATTATTTATGCCTTTTTTCTTTTGATGCTTCTTCCACACCTTGCCAGCAGCCAGAAAACAGTGGTTGTTGACAGCACCGATCCTGCTTTTCGCACTGTAATTGCAGGAGCAGAATATGGTAAAAGTGGTTTCCATAATTTTTTATGGGGAAAGCATTACCGCAAAGAATGGACAACACCTGTAAAAGTTCCTGTCATCAATCTTGATACAACTGCAGGTGGATTAAAGCCAACAGAGCAAGGAGGAGGACGCCAGACAAAAACACTGCGTTTAAAAAATGCGGCCGGCAAAGAATATGTTTTACGTTCCATAGACAAAACTTATAGCGGCGCTTTGCCCGAAATTGTTGCAGGAACATTTTTAGAAAACGTGGCCAACGACCAGGTGTCAACTGCGCATCCTTTTGCGGCTGTTACTGTTCCCATCATGATTGAAGCTGCGGGAGTATTTCATACCAATCCAAAAATTGTTTTTGTTCCATATACAGAAAGCCTTGGACAGTACAATGAAACGTTTGCCAACACCCTTTGTCTTTTTGAAGAAAGAGCTGATGATGATCAATCTGACGCTGCTAATTTTGGCAATGCAAACGATGTAGTAGGCACGCCAAAAATGCTGGAAAAAATAGGTGAAGAAAACGATCATAAAGTTGATCAGAAAGCATTTTTAAGAGCAAGATTGTTTGATATGTTCTTAGGCGATTGGGGAAGACATGAAGACCAATGGCGCTGGGCAAAATTTGATGAAGAGGGAATGAAAATTTACAGACCCATTCCAAGAGACAGAGACCAGACTTATACAAAGTTTGATGGCTTTTTGGTAAAAAAAGTTACCGGGCAGGAAAACCTTGAGCATTTGCAAACCTTTGCTTACAAAATAAAGAATGTAAAGAAGTATGGTTTCCCGGCCAGATTTATGGACAGGAGACTGACCAATGAATTGCCGAAAGAAACCTGGACAACTATAGCCAAAGAATTACAGCAATCTTTAACTGATGAAATAATTGAAACAAGTGTAAAGCAAATGCCGCCGGAATTATTTTCCATTTCAGGAAAAGAGATCATAGCTAAATTAAAATCAAGAAGAGGCGAGTTGCTAAAGTATGCTGAGAAATATTACAAGTATGTAAACGAAGATGTGGAAATAGTGGGTTCTGAACAAAATGAAGCCTTTCAGATAAAAGTGTTGGACGATCATCAAACGCAGGTTGAAGTGTTTGATCTGAATAAAGAAGGTGAAGCAAAAAAACATCCTTTTTATTCAAGAATATTTATTTCAGACCAGACAGATGAAATAAGATTGTACGGCTTGAAAGGAAATGATACATATACAATAGAAGGCGGCGATAATTCAATTAAGATCAGGATAATTGGCGGTACAGAAAAAGATATTGTTACCAATACTTCAAGTGCAAAGATCAAATACTACGATAACAAAAACAATGATATTTCGGGAAACATCAGAACACATTTATCTGATAAGGACACCGCTATCAATACTTACAATTATAAAGGCTTTAAAGAAAATTCAGGGCAAAAAATACTATCGCCAAGTTACAGTAATGTAAGAGGCATACATATCAATGCCGGGTACACTTATACCAAACAAGGTTTTCGAAAAGAACCTTTTGCCTGGCAACAAACTTTAAAAGGTTATTATTCCATCACTAACAACTCTTTTGGCGGCGACTATGTTGGCATTTTTAGTGAAGTAATTGGCAAATGGAATTTATTATTGAACGGAAGATATGATGAGAAGTTAAGTAATTATTTTTTCGGCATCGGCAACGAAACGGTTTTTGATAAAGAGAAAAAGTTTTACAATTTATACCTGAACGAAGCTTATGGTTCACTTGGTTTCAACAGGATTTTTGCCAAACACCATACCATTGGCTTTGATGGCTTTTACCAAATGGTGAAAGTAAAAAATGAAACAGGAAAATTTGTTTCAACCAATATTCCGGCAGGCAATAACAGTGTGTTTAATAAAAAAGATTTTGCAGGCGCAAATGCGTATTACACTTATCTCAACATTAATGATAAAGTAATTCCAACTAAAGGAATTGGCTTTTCAGCCAATGCAGGCTATGCTCAAAACTTAAAAGACAATGACCGCACCGTTAATAAATACACAGGCTTCTTTGGCTTTTATCTTCCTATTACAAAAGCAATTTCTTTAGCCTCAAGAAGTGGTGGATCAACTATTACAGGTCAACCTGAATTTTATCAATTAAGCTGGATTGGCGGCGGTACCACGCTGAGAGGTTACAACAGGGAAAGGTTTTATGGTAAATCAAGTTTTTACAATAACAATGATCTGCGATGGCTCTTTAATGTTCGCAGCTATTTATTCAATGGTAAAATGGGACTGATTGGATTCTTTGATGAAGGAAGAGTGTGGCAGCCAGGAGAAGACTCCAACAAATGGCACTACGGATATGGAGGCGGCTTGCTCATTGCACCATTTAATAAAGTTTCTCTTACTGTTTACTATGGTATGTCCGATGAAGCAAGCAGGATCCATATTAAGTTGGGAAAATTTTTCTAACAATTTAATTTCAGCGGTTTTTGTTACTTTGCCCATGCGGTTTTTTTTACTGATCTCTTTTTTAGCATCGAGTGTTTTTGGTTATTCACAAACGGATACAACACAGCCACCATATAAACGCTTTCCTACCCTGCCTCCTTTTCATATTTTATTAAGCGACAGCACAACCATTTATACAAAGGCAGAACTGCCAAAGAAAAAAGCGGTGATGTTTATGATCTTTGGCCCTGATTGCAGTCATTGCCAACATGAAACAGAACAGATGATTGCACACAAAGAAGAATTGAAAGATGTGCAGATTGTAATGGTCACCATGCACCCTATGGTTGCCATGCGAAATTTTATTTCGAGATATAAATTAGCAGCGCTATCTAATATAATTGTTGGAAAGGACATTGGTTATTTCATGTCATCTTTTTATAAATTTCACAACCTTCCTTACCATGCTTTTTATAATAAGAAAGGAGCATTGATTAATGCGTTTGAAGGATCAATGGAAGTGGAGAAAGTGATTGAAGTTTTGAAAGGTAAATGATAGTGGAATTTTTTGTGTACGATGAATAACATTGAAGATGAAAGTATTTTATGAAACTGATTTTGTGGTTAAAGAAACCGATTGTTTTAAGAGCTTATTTTTAGTTTGATTTTTTACTTAAATTAACCGGAGCCAACCTGAACAATCTTTCTTTTAATTTACTTGAATCGAACGTGATGGATCTAAAGAAGAAATTAATTTCATCGTTCTTTTCAGCAGAAGTTACGCTGTATGAATAAAATCAATAATAATGGTTATTTGCAATTGTTACAAAATAGTAGATATGCTTATATTTCTAAAGTATCCGTTGTTGTAAAATGCGCCATTAATCCAAGTGTACCATTTATAGAAGTGTCTACTACAGAAACATCAAATTTTGCGAGTGCTGGATCTAATACCCTTCCACTAATAAAACCCGTTAAGGAAACTTGAAATTCTTCTTTAGTTTCAATTGGAAACGGGAACTCTTCGAATCGCAATATACACGTCGTGTCCCCATTGAAGATAAAAATATTTGCAGAACCGTTTTGTGGAGATTTAAAGAACAGTAAAGTATGATTATTTTTTTTTCATTTTCCATGCCATTCCAATTATCCCTATCAATGTCTTTTATTTCCATCAATAGAATTATTTAAAATGAAGTTCGTTTCCATTTAACGGTAATTGGTGAGCCTTCAGCAATAATAACCGAATCCGGTTGACGAGTACTTAAGAAGGAGAAGTCGTTTCCATACATTGATTTAAAGTCACAATGAATGGAATAATCTATTACCTTATTCACCTGCCACCTGGGATGATTCACTTTGTATTCCTGAGAAACCTGATTATTTACTTTTGTATATCCATAGTAATGTTCAAAGATGAATTCCTCGATACTACCAGGTAACATTTGCGCATTTTCTTTTGCCGCATTTACGGCTATGTGATTCCATTCTTTATTTATTTTCCATTGATACCTTAATTTTTTGGAAAGACTTGTAATTTCTATTGTATTTTTTGTTGGGATAGCGATGTAATGTTCTTTATATAATTTATTCGCAAGCCATGCTACTAATTTATATGGAACGGTTTCATTTATAAATACTACGCCTCTCTTAATCGCATCTCCATCCACTCGTTTTACATAAAAACGCAGATTGATTTCTTCAAATGTTCCTAAAAATGGAATGGGTATTTTGAAAAGATTGGTTTTCTTAAACATAAAACCAACAAGGCTCACATAGGTTTTATCATTGTAAAAATCCAGTTCTACACCGTTTGGCAAATAAGGTGTTAACACATCAGGGTTCACCTCATAATTAGCCATGATTAAGTTTTCCCAACGGGCTGATAAAAAAGTATCTGTCATTTTATTTACAAAAGGTTATAAGTAATTAGTTAGCTTCTCAGGGAAGACATACCCCCATCTACATGTAAAATTTGTCCGGTTATCCAACTTGCTTTTTGAGAAAGTAAAAACGCTGCCATATTTGCAATGTCCTCCGTAGTGCCAATTCTTTTTAAAGGATGTCGCAGTGCGTTAGCTTCTTTTTTTTGTTCGCTGTTTAATAAGGAAGCAGCTAAAGGGGTATCGGTCAGTGAAGGTGCAATACAATTCACTCTAATTATAGGAGCAAGTTCAGCCGCCAGGGCTTTTGTTAATCCTTCAAGTGCACCCTTGGAAGCTGCAACCTGGGTATGGAAAGGTAAACCGGTTTGAACAGCAACAGTAGAAAATAGAACGATTGATGCATTTTTAGATTTCTTTAATTTCGGTACTACTAATTGAATAAGCTTTATGGCTCCAATAACCTGAAGTTTATAATCTGTTTCAAAATCTGCAGGTTTTATCCTTTCAAATGGTCGGAGGTTAATACTTCCCGGGCAGTAAACTAATCCAGTTAATTCATCTGGTAAAAAATCTAAAGAATGGGTTTCCTCCATAACATTCAAATGATGAAAGTGAATGTTGCCATTTTCAACCTTAGGTTCATTTTTGTTGAAAGTTGCAAAAACCTGGTTGCCTGAGCCAGAAAGTTGAATAGCCAGTTCTTGTCCTATACCGCTGGAACCACCGATTATTAAATAAGTCTGCATTTGTTGTTTTAAAGATTACTACAACAACAATTATTACAGATAATTGTTTATTTATTATACCTATAAACGGAAAAACATATCCCATGGTAATAGTTGATAAGAACCGCCTGGCAACAGAGGTTCAGTATTTATTTAAAGTTATTTTTCTTGCTTTTGACAAATAATATCAACTGATAATAAAAGCCCTGATTCCAATTCCACAAGTAAGAAGACTCACAATATGAATTGCCTTTTTATCCTCAATGCCTTTTAGGCATTTGATGTTTAGCTGCTGGTGTTTCATAAGTTGTGAGCTGAGCTGAACCAACGGGCATTACATCTTTCCAACCAGTTCTATGTTGGTATGCTAAGCACATTGGCAATGCCTCATATCTACAAGGGCATCTGAAGCAAATCTAAAATCTATCTCGCTTAAGTATTATTTAATAAATCCTGTCGGGATTTATTAATTTCCATGTCCAAATTTTTTCTATGTGTTACTATAATGGTAGAAAGGTTTCTTATGCGGAATTTATAAGATTGAAAAATCTTGAAAAACAATTAATCACTTTAAGATATGGTAAGCAAGTGCACAAAGGTTTCGACTATGAAGATTGGCCTGTTATCAAGCCTATAGGAAAATTTGATTATGAACAGGTTGATATGGAGTGGGGATTTATTCCTGATTCATGGCGTGGAAAGAATTTAGATACAAGAGAAAAAGTAAAGCAATTCAGGAATGGTTATAAAGATGCAACCGGTAAATGGATTCCCGGCATCACTACATTAAATGCTATGGGTGAAGAACTGCTTTTGCCTGGTAAAATTTTTAGAGAAGCTGCACTAAATGGAAGATGTTTGGTTTGGTCGTGGGGTTTTTATGAATCAAGGCATGTGCCTGAGATGGGTAAGCGTGGAAAGATTTTAAAAGACCCTTATACATGTCTATTATACATATTTGACTCTTCAGACGATCTATGTTGTCTCTATCTTTGTTGT
>MWWF01000085.1_pt1 | contig 16345 bp, 11 predicted proteins | sample 1047351 | NCBI WGS metagenome assembly MWWF01 (sample SAMN06349970, study PRJNA376086) | soil metagenome | isolation source: MGM-3 sample Antarctic (ecotone) soil | place: Antarctica
GAATACACCGAACCGCTGATCTTTAGCAAGGGATGATTGTCCGTCTCTTCTTACTGAAAATTGTACAAAATATTTTTCCTGAAAATCATAATTCACTCTTCCGAAATAAGAAGTAAACCCTGATTTACTATATCCGCCACCAGAAAATTGATTTACATAACTCCCGGAAATAAGATTAGTGGTTAGAAAGAAAATGTCTGAAAGATTTGTACCCTGTCCAAAGAAATTACTACTTTGATCCCTCTGGATTTCATTCCCTATTACCGCATTTATGTTATGTGAACTTATAGAAGTAGCATAGCTTAATACGTTTTGTAAAACATAACGGTTACGACTTAAGCTTTGATTAGTGGCACTGCCAACAGAGCCTTTGCCATCACCATGTCTTGGATCTAGCCCTTGGAAATCTGTACCGTTGTTGTAATCAACCGATGCCTGCAATCTGTATGAAAGACCTCTGAAAGGTCTGATTTCAGCAAAAGCATTATCAATAATTCGATACTTAATTGAACTGAATTTATTGTTATCTAAAACAAATGCAAGATTGGTGTAATTATTTTCAATATCACGGGTATTAGCATCACGGCCCAATGCAGAACCATCAGGTTTAATGTTGTATCCAGCAAATGGAGTATTTGATGGATCGAAAGCTCTAACATTTGGTAATGCCCTTAATGCATTTGCGATCGTTCCAGACAAAGCATTACCACCATTATTTTGATCATTATCATCGGTTCTTGAAATAGTTAGGTTATTACCAATCTTCAACCAATTGTTTACCTTATGGTCAATGTTTAATCTTGCTCCATAACGTTTGGCAATATTTGTTTTTATAAGTCCTTCCTGATTCGAATAATTGAAAGAAAAATAAAAAGTAGTTTTTTCATTTCCGCCATCAATGCCAAGACTATGAATTTGAGAAAAAGCTTCATCGCGGAAAGCAATACTTTGCCAATCTGTATTTGTGTTTTCGCTATTTATAAAAGCGCCCTTTGCAAGTCCTGCATTGGTAAGCTTTTCATTGGCGATAGTTATAAATTCATCTGCATTTAAAAGGTCAAATCTTTTAAAAGGTTTGGAAAATCCAAAGGTTGCATTATAGGTAACATTCGATCTTCCACTTTTCCCTTTTTTTGTAGTAATTAATATAACGCCGTTAGCGGCCCTTGAACCATAGATGGCAGTTGCCGATCCATCTTTTAAAATATCAATGGATTCAATATCGGCCGGGTTGATATCTGCTAAGGCATTTGTATTAGCATAACTGGAAAAACCTCCGGAATATGTAGGAACGCCATCCAATACAATCAATGGATCTCTATTTTGATTAATTGAGTTAACTCCCCTTATACGAATACGTGGAGCCTGGTTGACTAACCCGCTTGAATTTGTAACCTGGATGCCTGCTGCACGGCCTCCTAATTGTTTGTCAATACTGGAAGAAACCAAGGTGTTGAAAGACTCAGTATTGATTCTAGCTTGCGAAGCAGTGACAGTTTTTCTTTTTTGAGTACCGTAACCTACCACCACCACTTCCTGCAAGCTTCTTTCATTAGCCTGTAGTGTTACATTAATTGACGATTGTGTACCAATAGTAATTTCCTGCCTTACTACATCAGCACCTGTTATTACCAAAGTTTGTCCGTTAGCAGGCACATTGATAGTGTAAGTACCATCTGTTTTTGTAACAGTGCCCAGGTTTGTGTTTTTTATCTGTACAGAAGCTCCTGCTACAGGAGCACCGGCGGCATCAGTAACCCTTCCGGATACAGTGCGCTGCGCCCAGGACGTAAGTCCGGCCAGCATAAGCATAGCGCTTAAGAATAGAAGTTTTCTCATGTGCATTTTTAATTTATGTATAAAATAGAAAAGACTAAAGCATATTATTTTCAGAGGGTGGGGGATTGAGAACCGCTAATATATAACCGTAAAGTCTTAAAAAGACAACTACCGCTAAAAATTTGCTGCATTGAATACACTATTGGTTGGTGGTTGTTTTTTTAAAAAAACTGAGCAGCAAGGCAGGCAGCAGTACCAGGTTGGTCATTGTTGCCGTAATTAGTGTAACCGACGTTAGCCAGCCTAATGCCTTTGTACCCCCAAAACCACTGAAGCAAAAAATTACAAAGCCGGCCGTTAATACAATAGACGTATAAATAATACTCAAGCCGGTGGAATGAATGGTTTCTATCACTGTTTTTTCTACATCCGAATTATTCCCCTTTAGCTGCTGTTTATAGTTCACTAAAAACCGGATGGTGATATCTATAGCAATACCCAAAGCCACGCTGAAAATAAGTACAGTAGAGGGTTTCAACGGAACGCCGGCCCAACCCATAATGCCGGCAGTGGTGATTAATGGAATTACGTTGGGAATAAGCGAACAAAGTAAAATGCGGAACGACCGGAACAGGTAAAGCATACAAAGCGTAATAAATAAGAAGGCCCATAAAATGCTTTCTTTTAAACCGTTTATTATAAACCGCGACCCTTCTAAAAAGGTAACCGACCCGCCGGTAAGCTGAATATGAAACTTACGTTTGCCCCAAAGAGGATCGTCTTTGTGGTCTTCTCTTATTCCTGCTGTGGCAGTAAGCGCTTCTATGCTGTCACGGTTAAATATCCGTTCGGCTCCCGCTTGAATAGTATCTAAAATAAAGGGCAACTGCGCCGAGCCTACATCTTTCATGCTTACCGAAATGCGGACCTGCTGCCTGTCCTTATCCATAAAAGAAGAAACTAATTTGGTAAATGAGGCCTTACCGGCTGAAGTGTCTTTTGCTGCTGTCGTGTCATTATTCTGTGCTAAATAGGGACGTAAGGCAATCAGATCATTATCACCGGGCATGGCATAAAATGTACTATCACCTTCAAAAAAAGCCTGTCGGGCAAACTTTAATCCTTCAGTTAAAGTAAGCGGTTTGCCTATATAATTTTGGGAAGCCAGGAACCGCACCATCGAATCTATTTTTACCAGGTTTTGAAGGTTGCGGGTAACGCCATATTTCTTTTTCGTATCTACCACTATTTCCAACGGCATTACTCCGCCGAAGTTCTCCTCAAAAAATTTCAGGTCGGTATAAATCTTGTCCTGCTTTGGTAAATCATCTACAATATAGCCTACACTTTTTAACCGCAGCATTCCTAAAATCGCTAACACTAACAATACCGCTGTTGTACTAAAAATTATTTTGCGATGACCAACCGACCAACTCTCTACTCTATCCAGCCATCTTTGCAACCGCGGGCTTTCCAGGTATTTAGTGTGCCGGGGTTTTGGCGGAGGTAATAAAAGAAGCACCGGCGGAATTAAAAACAAAGAGATAAAAAACAGCAGCATAATATTGACACCGGCAACAACTCCAAACTCCCTTAAAATTGCACTTTTGGTAAGTGCAAATACGGCAAAACCTATGGCCGCCGCTATGTTGCAAAATAGGGTAACAATACCCATTTTACTTATCATGGTAATGACAGCTTCCCGTTTGTTACCTGATTCTTTATAAGCGGTATGAAATTTATTTAAAAAATAAATACAGTTAGGTATTCCAATTACAACCACCAATGGCGGTATGAGTGCGGTTAATAAGGAAATCTTGTAACCCATCAAATGCAAAAAACCAATACTCCAAACTACGCCAATACCTACTACAGCTAGCGATAAAAGCATAGCACTTACAGAGCGAAAGAAAAGTAAAAGAATAAGTGCTGAAAGAACAATAGAACCAATCAGGAATACCTTCATTTCGTTTTTCAACCTGTCGGAAATGATAGTACGTATCAACGGCAGACCGCTCATTCGCAACTGAAGGCCATTCGTTTTTTCAAAAGCTGTAGTTATCTGCAGCACCCTGTCAATTACTTCTGTTCTTTCGGTAGAATTAAAAATGGCATTGTTAACTGTTATTGCCATTAGCCATGTTTTTGAACGGAGGTTATACAACAAACCTTTATAAAAAAGGAAGGTTTAAAAAAGTTGTTTTACCACTGTCAATTAGCGCCTGGGTAAGAAGAGTGTCCTTGAAAACCGGTAGTGCCTGCAGTTTTTCAGAGCTATCGTCCCGCACTAAATTAATGGCGGTAGGTACTGATAAAATCCCTTCAATACCTCTTAGCTTTTTTAAGTCGCGTTGAAGCTGTGTATAATTATTAAAAAAATTGGCATCGAAAAATTTGTCTGTTTGAACAGCGATCACCATTAAGCCTGCACTTTCGCCAAAGGTTTTTTTAAACTGTTCATACGCTACATATTTTGGATTGTCAAGAGGGATGGCTTTTGCAAATTCATAGCCCACCCTCACCTTTGTGGCTTGCCAGCAAAAGAACCCCGTAAGAGCCAATAATAAAAAAAGTAAGAACCATTTATAGCGAAGAATAGCAACAGCTATAGATTTCCACATGTGATGTTTGGTTTGAAAGCGCAAAGAAAAGGAAAGCTAAGAGTTTAAAAGCTAAGCTAAGAGAAAACAAAAGGAGAAAAGGAGTTCACAGTTCAAAAATTACTAAATGACTGACTTCGAATTTTGAACTATTGACTTTGAACTAAACTGCTCCGTTTCTCAATTACTCTGCGTTAAGTCAAATCATGAAATCATCAATCGCAATACAAACCCAAAATAGTTCATTTCTCTTTACCTGATTTTGCCTTTTTGTTCTCTTTTAGCTTATTATCTCTTAGCTATATTTGATAAGTGAGACTTCTGATTTTATTTTTATTTTTCTCTTTTTACGCAGCTGCGCAAAATACAGTTCCTTCTATCGGCATGTGGCGGGAGCATTTGCCTTATCAAGGTGCTATCGATGTAACCGCATCTGATAAAAAAATTTATGCTGCTACGTTGTTTAGTTTTTTTAGTATAGATATAGCTACAAAAGAAATTGAGCGGTTCAGTAAAGTTTCGGGGCTGGCTGAAACAGGTGTTGCTGTTATTAAATATGAAGACTTTTCCAAAAAATTATTTGTTGCCTATAGTAACAGCAACATAGATGTGCTGGATGAAAAAGGCATTCATAACATACCGGATATTAAACGTTCCAGCCTTGCCGGCGATAAAAATATATATGCTATTTATCCTGATGGAAGCCGCTGTTATTTATCAACAGGCATAGGAATAATTGTATTGGATGCAGATAAATACGAAGTAAAAGACTCGTGGTTTATCGGCGCAGGTGGTGGTTATGTAAGAATTAACGGCTTTACCAAAACAGGTTTGTTTTTTTATGCGGCTACAGAGCAGGGACTAAAAAGAACATCGGTGCAAACGCCCAACCCTGCTGACTTTGGGGCATGGCAAACTATTTCGGGAACGGCTGGTTTAGCGCAGGCATCTGCAAAATCAGTTGTTAGTTTTGGGGGTAAAACAATCGTACTGCAAAACGATTCTTTATTTGCAGAAACCGGCGGCACATGGCAACTTTTTTTTGCAAACGGAAAGCCCATAACATCCATCAATACATCAAACAATAAACTGCTTATATGCCAACCGCAAACTACTGTTGCGGCGCAGGTAGTTGTGTTAAATGAACCTGGCATTGTACAAAGAACAATTCGGCAACAAGGCGTTATTTCTTCACCACAAAAAGGCATTGCTGTAGCTGATGAATTTTGGATTGCCGATATTGATGGTGGCCTCTCAAACTTTACAGCTTCTGGTTTTGAAAGCTATAAGCTGAACTCTCCACAGAACATTATACTTGGCGAAATGGCTGTACGCAATGGCGTACTTTGGGCAACTGCCGGCGCCGTAAATGATTCATGGAATTATCAATACAATCCGTCCGGAGTTTTTAAATTAGAAGGCGGTTATTGGAGCGCTTATAATACATATAATATCCGTTCGCTTGATTCACTGCTTGACTTTATCACCATTGCTATTGACCCAAGAGATAACACGGCTTGGGCAGGTTCGTTTGGTGGGGGCTTATTGCATATTGATAATACGCCAAACCCAAAAATTTTTAAACAGAATTCTCCTATTGCACCTACTGTTGGCGACCCAGGAAGTTATCGCGTAGCCGGATTGGCATTTGATAGCGCTAATAATTTATGGGTATCCAACTTTGGAACTACCAAACAATTGCATGTACTAAAAAATAATGGTAGCTGGCAATCGTTTACTATTCCTTTTTTCTTAAATGAAAATGCAGTATCCCAAATTGTGGTTGATAATGCCGGCCACAAGTGGATACAGGCTCCGTTAGGCAATGGGCTCCTTGTTTTTAGCGAGGGGGACTTCACTAATACGGCTGACGACAAATGGAAATTGTACAGGGCTGGCGCAGGTCCCAATGGCTTGCCATCAAACGATGTGTTATGTATTGCTAAGGATAAAAGCGGTTTTATTTGGGTAGGAACATCGGATGGTATAGCGGTATTTCAATGTGCAGAAGAAGTATTTTCCAATTCGGGATGTGAAGCTGTACGTCCCATTATTAAAGAAGGGGCTTTTGCTTCTTATCTTTTTAAGGGACAAGAAGTACGAAGCATAGCTATAGATGGTGCTGATAGAAAATGGGTAGCAACAACCAGTGGTATTTGGTTAATAAGCCCGGATGGCGATAAAGCGCTATCGAATTTTACAGAGCAAAACAGTGTGCTGTTAAGTAACGATGTAAGACGCATTGCTATTGATGGCAGCACCGGCGAAGTTTTTATTGCTACGGCGAAAGGCTTATGTTCTTTTAAAGGAAGCGCTACGCAGTATGAGGAAACCAAGAGCAATGTCCTGGTTTATCCAAACCCGGTACCGCCCAATTTTAATGGGCTGATCGGCATTAGGGGCTTGCCCGAAAACAGTGTTGTAAAAATTACAGAACTGAATGGACGGCTCGTATATCAAAGTCGGTCCTTAGGCGGGCAAGCCGTGTGGAATGGCAAAGATTACAAAGGTGCCAAAGCCGCCACCGGCCTGTATTTAGTGTTAGCATCAGATGAAGGCAAAAACGAAAAAGTGGTAGCGAAAATCGTTATTGTAAAAGAATAGTTCACGAGTTTACATCGTTCACAAGTTTACAGGTTATCGTTTATAATTTATAGCTTTCTTCAAATGAATAAAGTTTAACGTTCACAGCATTTTTCCAGTTTCTATCCACACTTATTTTTGATACAACGATAACGATTCCTGACTTCATCACGCTTAACTTGTGAACTGTAAACCCGTGAACCTGTAAACTCCTCTCCGCATGATTGCAAAAACAAAAGGTATTGTTCTTCGATCAATAAAATATGGCGAAACGTCGCTTGTGGTTACCATGTTTACGGAATTATTCGGTCTACAATCTTATTTAGTAAATGGTGTACGCACCACTTCAAAAAAGGGATCCTCAAAAGCATCTTTGTTTCAACCCGCGGCCATACTTGATTTAGTGGCTTACCATAATGAATTTAGCAACCTGCACCGGTTGCGGGAGTATAAATGGGATTTTTTGTACCAGCATATTTTATCCGATGTACGAAAAAATGCCGTAGCCGTGTTTATGATCGAGTTGCTAAGTAAATGTTTGAAACAACCCGAATCTAACCCAGCTCTTTTTTATTTTGCTGAAGACGCCCTGCACCATTTGGATGTGGCTAACGATGCAGTTACTGGAAATTATCCATTGTTCTTTGCGTTGCACCTCGCCGTATTTTTCGGCTTTCGTATTAACCATGAATTTTCCGAGGAAAAACAGTACCTGGATTTACAGGAAGGTTTATTTGTAGAGGCACAGCCCGTACACCAATATTATTTAGCTGACCGTGAAGCGGCAGCAGTATCGCACATCTTAAAAATTATGCAGCCACAGGAGTTGGAGCAAGTATATTTAAACCAGGATATGCGCCGAAGAATCATGTACGCATTAGAACAATTTTACGCACTGCATATTCCAGAGTTTGGCACCTTGAAAACATTGCCGGTGCTAAGAGAGATTATGAGCTAGAATAAAACTCTCTTTATATCCAATTTGTTTTCTGCAATGAGTACCCCACCCGGCTTCTTTCCCTTTTCAAAACTCCCTAACTCTTTATCCATGTCCAAAGCCTTGGCAGCATTAGTTGTAGCCCAGCGTAACATTTCTTCTAAAGGAATTTGTGGAAAATGTTTTTGAATTGTTTTTATCTCGTCCAAAATATTCAGGCTCCAATTACTGGCTAAACTATCCGTTCCTAAAACGATGGTGCAATTATTTTTACGAAACAACTCTACAGGCGGTAATATATTTTCAATGTACAAGTTGGCATTTGGGCAAAGGCAGAAGAAGGTTTCGGGTTTCGGGTTTCGGGTTTCGGATTGGGGCTGCTTCTGATTGCCGATTGCCGATTGCCGATTGCCGATTGCTGATTGCTGATTCACAAAATCAATATCCTCTTGCTTTGTAAATGCGTTGTGCACTAAAATAATTTTCTGTGCTCCGCTAAGTTTATGAAAATACGATTGCAGACTGCTTCTTTTTGTTGGCTGATGGTGACTGTTATCAATCTTCATTAATTGGTACATGCGAACAAAATCGCCGGTGCCCTGCAAAAAAAATTTATCTTCAAAACGTGTTTCCTGGTTATGGATAGAAACAACTTTATTTTGAAAATAAGGCTGTATCTTTTTCCATAAATTTTCAGAAACAGAGTATGGCGCATGAGGAACTATTGAATTTCGGATTTGAGATTTTGAATTTCGGATTGGGGTCGTTTCTGATTGCTGATTGCTGATTGCTGATTGCCTATTTACGTATTCCTCATAAATCCCTTTCGCTCTTTCAAATCTTGCTTCTGATACGGCAGGCAACCAGCCGCTGGCTTCAATAAAATTATAATAAGGAAGATTGCCCTTCTCTTTTGTCGGAAGCGTAATAGTGTTATTGCAAATGTCCCCGACGGCTACAATTCCGGCTTTTTTCATTTCTTCTTCAGCACCGGCAATGGCGGCTAAAATTTCTTCCTCGGACGATGCGCTTCTTTCAGTAACCACTTTAAAAACAAAATCTACTAAACCTGTTTGTTCCGGAATTTTTCCGCGCATGTGGCTTAGTTCTAAATGGCAGTGACAGTTTATAAACCCTGGCGTTAAGATTCCTTCGTGCTTTTCTACTCCTTCACCGGCTTCAGTAAAAGGGATAATTTCTTCAATACAACCATCTTCTCTTACAATAACTACTTCATTTTGCCGAAAGCGGTAGCCATCCAAAATTTTATCGGCGCTGATTTTTCTGTACTTCATACGGCTTCTAAAATACAGTCTTCTTAACTCCTATAGACCTAAATTTGCCGCTTTAATTTTTCTTAATGAAGGATAGACTGGAGGCCATAAAGGCACGTTTTGACGATTTAGGTGTAGCACTCACAAACCCGGAAATTATTGCCGACAACAGGAAGTTTGGTCAGCTATCAAAGGAATATCGCGGCCTTGAAAAAATTGTAGCGTCTTATAGCGAGTATAAAAAGATTTTAGACGATATCGATTTTTATAAAGAAGGATTAAATGGATCGGATGAAGAAATGCGGGAGCTGGCAAAAACCGAATTGCCGGCTGCGGAGGAAAAGCTGACACAAATGGAAAGTGCCATCCGGCAGATGTTAATACCAAAAGATCCGCTTGACGAAAAGAATGCGATACTGGAGATACGAGCCGGCACGGGTGGTGATGAAGCAAGTTTATTTGCCGGCAATTTGGCTCGTATGTATATGCGTTATTGCGAACGCAAAGGCTGGAAAACAGCACTCCTTTCTGAAACAGAAGGTTCTGCCGGTGGCTATAAAGAAATTCAGATAGAGGTAACTGGTGATGATGTATATGGCACATTGAAATTTGAAAGTGGGGTGCACCGCGTACAAAGAGTGCCGGATACAGAAGCAAGCGGCCGGGTACATACAAGTGCGGCTACTATTGCAGTAATGCCAGAGGCGGAAGAAGTAGATTTTGAACTAAGGGAGAGTGACGTAAAAATGGAAACATCTCGTAGTGGAGGTGCCGGTGGGCAGAACGTAAATAAGGTAGAGACTAAAGTAATGCTAACGCACATTCCAACCGGCACTGTTGTAATTTGTCAAACAGAAAGAAGTCAGTTAGGCAACCGCGAAAAAGCTATGAACATGATGCGAACAAGATTGTACGAAGAACAAGTGCGCAAGCAGGAAGATGAAATTTCCCGACACCGCAAAAGTTTAGTTAGTACAGGTGACAGGAGTGCAAAAATCCGTACCTATAATTTTCCGCAGGGGCGGGTTACTGACCACCGTATTGGTTTAACCCTTTATAATTTAGGAGAAGTATTAGATGGTGGAATTGAAGAGTTAGTTGATGCTTTGCAGTTTGCGGAAAACTCTGAAAAGCTGGCAAAGCAGGATTGATGCTTTGACACTTGGTAGCTTTATTTTCAGTTTGACTAAAAGGTTTCTGTTCAGAAAATTTCACAGTCCCTATACAAAATCATAATGTCAATTAAAGTTTTTAAAATGAAACATCTTGTTTGCTGTTTGGCATAATCTTTTCTATGCTTTATATATTGATACAGTTCTTCGATTAATTACGAATTAAGCGTTATTTTTAGAATGGCTTAACAAATTTAAAAATACTATTGGCAACATATTTGCGTTAATGAAGACAGTTCTTCTTACATAAAGCAGTCAATTTTCTCATAAGCAGTTAGTTTTGGTTGCGACCCCTGTTTCTACAGGGGTCTATTTTTTTATATACCTGCCTGTCCAATATAGCAGCCCCGCAAAAGCGCCGGTTGTATCCGCTGCAACATCCCCTAAATCAAATGAGCGGTTAGGTATATAATGTTCCTGAATTACCTCCACTCCTAAGCCATATAGAATAGCTGCCACAATAAGCAGCGCTGAATATTTTATTGCAACCGGAAAATAAAACCGCCACAAAAAAAGCAGCACGGTAAACAAAATAAAATGCACCCATTTATCAAAGTAAATCTTGTCAAGCCAATCTTCCTTTGGCAAAGCTGATCCTGGTAGAAAAAATAGGATTGATATAAAAATTAACCAGATTATGGCAAGCCGTTTCCAGCCTCTCCATGATTGTGTAATCATGGCGGCAAAATAGAAAAAGTTTTATTGTTTGAAGAGATAAGTTGAAGAAGGAGTTATTATGTTACCAATTTTATTTCAATTGAGTGCCAGTAACGTTACCTCTGTCTTTAGTGGGATTTAATTGTCGCTGTGATGCATTGAGTTTCTAATCCAGTTTTACCTGCCTGCCTGCCTGAGGAACGAAGAATCCTTAGAGGATATGAGGATGAGGCTTTTTGCTCAATAGTATTACAGAAGTAAAAGAGTGCGACGCAAGAAAAGCTAAATAGCAGCAGTTTAGTTCGGTACAAAATATGATAAAGAGCAAAAAGAAATACTTTATTTCGTGCTCACTATTGATTAATTATATTTAAAAGGTGTAACCATTTCAAATGCCGGGATATTTACATCAAAAATTTCTTTGTTATGCATGTTTTCCATTTGGTACGAGCCATGCATACGGCCCATCTCTGTGTGGAGGTTGCACCCGCTAACATATTGATACTCTTCTCCTGCACTAATTACAGGTTGCATTCCTACTACACCTTCGCCCTCTACTTCTCTATGGCTGCCATCTGAATCAAAAATATGCCAGTGACGGCTTTGCAGTTTTACAGGAAATGAATTGTGATTTTCTAATGTAATACGATAAGCAAACATAAACTCCGACTGCACCGGATTACTGTAGTCTTGCTGGTAAAATGTTTCCACGCTTACCTTAACGCCTTCCGATATCATACTAACCATACTATACGATTTTTGCTAAATATAAATCAAAGTTGCTGCCACAATTATACAAACGAAATTTTTGTAGAAACAGGTTTGCATGTAGTCTTAATTTTGCGGCACAATAACCTCAAATAGTTCAATTATGAAAATAGCTGTAGCCAAAGGCGATGGAATTGGGCCCGAAATTATGCAAGCCGTCTTAAGCATTTTTGATGCGGGTAAAGCTAATCTGCAGTATGAATTTGCGGACATGGGTAAGTGGGTTTTTGACAAAGGCTATAGCAATGGAATGACGCCGCAGGCTCAGCAAACTATTGAGGATTTAGGTATTTTGTTTAAAGGCCCAATGGAAACCCCAAAAGGTAAAGGTGTAAAAAGCGTAAATGTCACTGCACGCAAAACCTGGAATACCTACGCTAACAAAAGAGTATTTCAAAGTCTTCATGGCGTGGACACGGTTTTTAGCAAAGCCGGGATACCAATTGATATAACCATTGTAAGAGAAAATATTGAAGATACGTATGGTGGAATTGAGCACATGCTAACCCATGATGTAGCATTAAGCCGGCGGTTTATTACCCGCCCCGGCAGTATGCAGGTAATTAAATATGCGTTTGAAATGGCAAAAAAGAAAGGCACTCGCCGCATAACCTGCGGACACAAAGCCAATATTATGAAGCTCACCGATGGCCTGTTCTTAGAAGTGTTTTACGAAGTGGCGAAAGAATATCCTGAGCTAAAAGCCGATGATAAAATTGTAGATGACCTGGCTATGCAACTGGTAATAAGACCCAGTCAATATGATGTAATTGTGATGACCAATTTACAAGGCGATATCATTTCAGATCTATGCGCCGGCTTGGTTGGAGGTTTAGGCTTTGCACCCTCAGCAAACATCGGCGATCATATTTCCATTTTTGAAGCGGTGCACGGCACAGCGCCAGATATTGCAGGAAAAGGAATTGCTAACCCAACGGCTTTATTATTAAGCGGTCTTGCGCTATTGCGCCATATTGGGTTAATGGAAAATGCAGCCACTATCGAAAATGCGTTACTTTATACTTTGGAGCAAGGTGTACACACCGGTGACTTTGGCGATAAGAGTAATCCTGCTTTAAACACAACGCAGTTTGCAGAAGCCATCATCAGCAACTTTGGTAAAACACCGGAACATGGCGCTAAGCCAATGCTTGCTAACCAGCCGGTAACACCCACTGTATTCAAGCTTGATGAAAATTCAATGATGGAATCGGCCGACCTTCAACGGGAAAAAATTGTAGGGGTGGATATGTTCATTGAAAGCAATGAACAACCTGAAGTGATTGCACAAAAATGTTTGCACCACGGTGGCATAAAATTCAATTTAATAAACATTAGCAACCGGGGTACACAAGTATGGCCTACCGGTTCAAAATATACGGCTTTGGTAAACCAGTATAACCTTCGGTTTGAATCGCCAAACGAAGATGCTATTACCCAACAAGATGTAATTGGATTATATGTGAGTTTAAGTGCTGATTATAAAGTTTGCTCTCTTGAATTATTGAACATGTGGGGCGATAAGAAGGCGTATAGTTTGGCGCAGGGACAGTGAGTTGGTTGATTGGTTGATTGGTTGACTCGTTACTCAGCTAATACGTTTGTATGTTAATAGGTTAGTAAGTATTTTGAGTGGTTCTAAAATTATTCAACTGGTCAATCCATGTCAAAAGAAACTCTCAAATACGCGAATAGAAGCCATAATAAAATCAGGTTTGAAGGATAGTCTTTAAATGAACTTTTCTACAAAGACAAATTAGGAAACATTAGCTACCGTGAAAACGAGGTTCATTGATTGACTAAATTTTCTTTGCATTTTTATATCCATTCTTCACAAGCCATTGCAATACTTTATCTCTTTGATCGCCCTGGATAATGATTTCACCATCTTTTACAGAACCACCCGTGCCGCAAAAATTTTTCAGCGCCTTTCCCAAATTTTGCAGGTCCTCATCTGTTCCTACAAAGCCTTGCACCAGGCTTACGGCTTTGCCGCCACGCTGTTTTGTTTCTAACTTTATTTTTAGCTTTTGCTGTTGCAGAGGCAGGGTTTCAGCGGCCGGTCCTTCCTCGTGCTGAAAGCCAAAATTGGGGTCGGTGCTATACACAAAACCATGCTTGTCGCTTATATTTTTTTTGCTCATAAAAAGAAATTTTTTTCTGGCAGATCTGCCTTAAAATTCACGGCTAAATAATTACTGCTTTCAAGCTCAAATCCAAACTTCTTGCCTGGTGTATTAATCCGCCCACACTTACATAATCTACACCGGATGTAGCATAGTTTTCAATCGTGTCTAAAGCAATACCTCCGCTGGCTTCTGTTTCAAACTCATCACCAATTAAATCAACTGCTTCTTTTACTTTTTCGGGTGTAAAATTATCCAGCATTACCCGAAAGACTTTTCCTTTTCCAACTTCCAAAACCTTTTTTACATCATCAATACTTCTTGTTTCAACTTCTATTTTTAAATCGGGGCGGTAGCCTTGTACATAATCATACGCCTTTAAAATTGCAGCCTCTAAACCACCGCTGTAATCAATATGATTATCCTTTAGCATGATCATATCAAACAGTCCAAAACGGTGATTGATACCGCCGCCAATTCGTACGGCCTCTTTTTCCAACAAACGAAAATTAGGCGTTGTTTTTCTTGTATCTAATAACCGGGTTTTATAGCCTTTTAGTTTATCGGTGAATTGTTTAGTAAGGGTGGCAATACCGCTCATGCGTTGCATGCAGTTGAGCACCAAGCGTTCTACTTGTAAAATAGTATGTACATAAGTTTCTATTTCAAAAGCTATCTCTCCAATTTTCATTTCATCGCCATCATTCTTATGTCTTATAAAATTGGCCGAAGGCTTTTTATACTTAAAAATCTTCCCGGCTACATCAACTCCGGCCAGAACACCATCCTGCTTAATTTTTAAAACGGCTTTGCCTTTAACATTGGCGGGAATGCAACACAAGGTCGAGTGGTCGCCATCACCAATATCTTCCTGTAAAGCCGCGTCAACTAACTTAAATAACCGTGCGTCGAAATCTTTCATGAGCCAAAAGTATTCAATAAAGAAAAAAACTACATTCGTTTCTTATCTTAAAAACATCAGGTACATGAGAATCCAAAAAATTGCTTGCACTTTATTACTTTCTTGTTTTGTATTAATATCATTTGCACAAGTACAACAGGTTAAGGAAAATCAAACCGGTATATCCGAGAGGCTTCAACAGGAAATAGATGCGACGAAAGACCCGGCTTTGGGTTATGTTCCGAAATCAAGATTGGTACAGGCATACCAGATGAGACAAGAAAGGCTAAATCAGCTTATGCAAATGAACCGTGCCACGCTATTTGCATGGAATGAACGCGGCCCTAATAGTGATGTGACTGGCCCAAGCAATGGCAATAGCCGGCCTGGCAACGGTAAAACTTCCGGCAGGGTCAGAGCTATCTGGGAAGACTTAGGCGATGCGACCGGCAAAACGGTATGGATAGGTGGTATTGACGGCGGCCTTTGGAAAACAACTGATATAACTACTAATCCCGCTGCATGGACACCTGTTAATGATTTCTTCGGGAACCTATCTGTTGCAAGTATTTGCCAGGATCCGACCGATGTAAACATCATGTACTTTGGTACAGGTGAAAAAGCAATTAACGCTGATGCAGTACGTGGCGCCGGAATCTGGAGAAGTACCGATCATGGTCTTACCTGGAGTGTAATGCCGGGCAGTTCAAATCTTTGGAACGTGAGTAAGGTCGTGTGCGATGTCAGTGGCAATTTATATGTTGGTTGTAACTCCTTATCAAACAATCAGGGAATACAACGCTATACAAAATCAACCTCCGCCTGGGCCAACATCACACCAACTGGTCTTGACCCGAGAGTGCCGGATATTGAATTAAGCACTACCGGAAGATTGCATGTAACATGTGGCTATTACAACAGCGCTGCCGCCAGTTCTGGTTACCGCTATACCGATAATCCTGCAACCGTTACTTCAACTACGTGGACCTCACCCGCCGTTTCTTTTACACCCGTTCAATACAACGTTGACCTGGCAAGTAACGGAAATATATTGTATGCACTGCCTTCCGCTAGCAGCTTTGAAGTACCAACTATTTATAAATCAACCGATGGCGGCGCAAACTGGGTGGCTACTGGTACTACTCCGGCCTTCACCAACGGACAGGCTTGGTACTGTATGGGTATTGCGGTTGATCCTAATAACGCAAATAATGTGATTGTAGGCAGTTTAGATTGCTATAAAACAACCAATGGCGGTACAAGCTGGACGAAGATCAGCGAATGGGTAGGCACCACCGGCCAATACGTACATGCCGACCAGCAAGTAATTACCTGGAGAAACAATAACCAGGTGCTTTTTGGTTCCGATGGCGGTGTATTTCATTCCGGCAATGGAGGGACTACTATCTCGGACCGCAACGCAGGTGAAAAAGCAATTAACGCTGATGCAGTACGTGGCGCCGGAATCTGGAGAAGTACCGATCATGGTCTTACCTGGAGTGTAATGCCGGGCAGTTCAAATCTTTGGAACGTGAGTAAGGTCGTGTG
>MWWF01000086.1_pt1 | contig 16307 bp, 11 predicted proteins | sample 1047351 | NCBI WGS metagenome assembly MWWF01 (sample SAMN06349970, study PRJNA376086) | soil metagenome | isolation source: MGM-3 sample Antarctic (ecotone) soil | place: Antarctica
GGGTTATTATGCGGGGGATATTGAAAGAGCAAGCACCTATGCGCTTTGCAAAGAATTAACTATGGGTGAAAAGGACAATTATCGTGTAGATGGCGGCTACCAAAAATTGGTGGCTTACTTAGAAAAGCAATGCAAACAATATAATGTTGAATTTTATTTATCGGAAGAAGTGCAACAAATAAAATGGGTTAAGAATGAAGTAGAAATAATTACAGATAAACATACAATCGGGGCTAAAAAAGTTTTAGTTACGGTTTCAGTTGGCGTGCTGCAATCAGAAATTATCCGTTTCTCTCCTGCTCTGCCGGAAAAACTTGCTGCAATAAAAAGCCTGGGTTTTGGTCATGTAGTAAAAATTAATTTACAGTTTACAGAAGCATTTTGGAAAGATGAATCTTTTACAAAAGGGAAAGATCTGGGTAAGCTAAACTTCTTGTTTTCTAAAGAAGCCATTCCTACCTGGTGGACGCAGCATCCAAAAAAAGAAGCGCTGCTTATTGGCTGGTTAGCCGGGCCGCCTGCTGAGGACTTTACAATGTCATCTACAGACATTGTTGTACAAAATGCTATCACATCATTATCGCAAATATTTGGTGTAGAACCAGCCATACTAAAGCAAAAATTAAAGGAATCCGAATGGCATAATTGGTCGGCCGATAACCATTTTTGTGGCTCCTATTCCTATAATGTTGTCAATGGCGAAGCGCTGATAAAAACTGTTCTCGAACCGGTTGAACATACTATTTATTCTGCAGGCGAAGGATTATATTACGGCAATGAAATAGGCACAGTAGAAGCGGCATTAACCACCGGCCGCGACGTTGCACAAAATCTCATTGCTCAATTTTCTTCTTAAAATTTTTGATGCGTAAACTTGTGGATTGGTATGATTTTCTCCACAGTAATTAAAACCTTTTATTATGAAAGAAAATAGAAGCGGTAACAACCAGCAGAGTAAAAAACAGCCAACAAGCAATAAACAACGACCTCAAAACAAAGACGATATTGACAGCCGCAGTAATGAAGAGCAGCAAACAAAAGGTGATGATGTTACGCACAATCAAAAAGATGTGCATAACAACCGGCAACGAAAAGAAAGATAGGTTGTAGAGCCCCCGCTTGCGGGGGTTTTTTAATCACAGAGAACAAGAGAATATTGCATTAAACGCAAAGCGTAAAGATGCATCTGTGCAAACCTTGCTCTTCATGATCTAGCTATTTTTATCTGCTGCATAGCGATAAGAACGTTGAAGAGTGCGACGCAACCGGGCTTAATAGAAGTACTGTTGTTGGGTACAAAAAATCTTTACCACTAACCGGATTTATTTATTCTACTAACTACGAACCCCAAACTACAAACTATTTTATATTTTCACCTCATAACCCAGGTACATGAGAAAAATTTTTTCAGCAATTGCTTTTTTTATTTTTTGGCAAACATGCTTTGCCCAGGAGCTTAGCTATTACCTTCCAGACAGTGTTCAATATAATCCGGCTATACCTAAACCAAAAGAAATCATTTATCACAATGTAGGTGAGTGGCATGTAACGCACGACCGTTTAGTGAACTATATGCAGGCCCTGGCAAAAGCAGCACCGGACAGAATTAAATTGGAAAATATTGGCTTCACGTACGAAGGCCGTCCGCAAATTTTACTCATCATTACTTCGCCAAAAAATCATCAGAACCTGGAGCAAATAAGGCAGCAGCACGTGCAATTAACCGACCCTTCAAAATCTGCTTCGCTAAATACCGATGCCATGCCCATTGTATTGTATATCGGGCATTCAATTCATGGCAACGAACCCAGTGGCGCCAATGCATCTTTATTAAGTGCGTATTATTTAGCGGCTGCACAGGGTCCGCAGATTGATAATTTGCTCGAGCATGTTGTCATACTTTTTGATCCATCTTTTAACCCCGATGGACTGCAACGATTTTCAACCTGGGTAAACCAGCACAAGAGTAAAACCTTAGTAACAGATGCGGCTTCAAGAGAGTTTAGCGAAGTGTGGCCGGGCGGCCGCTTTAATCATTATTGGTTTGATTTAAACCGTGACTGGCTGCCGGCGCAACATGTAGAAAGTCAGAACCGGTTAAAGTGGTTTCATCTTTGGAAGCCAAATATTTTAACCGACCATCACGAGCAGGGAAGTAATGCTACTTTCTTTTTTCAGCCCGGTGTACCGTCAAGGGTCAATCCATTAACGCCCACAAAAAACCAGGAGCTAACAGGTAAGATTGCAAAGTTTCACGCACAATTTCTTGATCGTATCGGGTCGCTCTATTTCACTAAAGAGAATTACGATGATTTTTATTATGGCAAAGGCTCTACCTATCCGGATGTAAATGGTAGCATTGGAATTTTGTTTGAGCAGGCATCGAGCCGCGGCCATGCCCAACAAACTAACAATGGCATTTTGCGCTTTCCGTTCACCATTAAAAATCAATTTACTACTACCCTTTCTACTTTGGCAGCCGCCGGTGCTTTGCGGAAAGAATTGCTTGATTGGCAACGAGAGTTTTATAGGTCTGCTTCATCGGAGTCTGCTGCTTATGGGATTAAAGGATATGTTTTTGGCGATGCAGAGGATAAGGCTAAAACAGAGATTTTTGTGACCATGCTTCGCCGTCACCAGATAGAAGTATATAGCTTGAAAAATACAATGAAAGCGGAGGGACTTGATTTTAGTTCAACGTCCTCTTATGTGGTTCCTGCTAACCAGCCGCAGTATCGCTTGATCAGGGGTATTTTTGATAAGACCCTGAATTACAAGGACAGTATTTTTTACGATATTACCGCCTGGACAATGCCACTTGCTTTTGGCTTACCATACTCTGAATTATCTGCTACACAATTCAATCAAAATCTAGTAGGAGATAAAATAACTGCCGATAAAATTATTGCTGGAAAAGTAACCGGTGGAAAAAGCGAAATAGGCTATTTAATGGAGTGGAGTGAATTTTATATGCCTGCCGTTTTATACGAGTTGCAGAACGCAGGTATAACCACCAGGGTGGCTACCAACGGATTTGAAATGAACACAGCAGGAAGCAATAAAAAATATAAGTATGGAACTATTTTAATTCCTGTGTCCCTGCAAACAATGTCCGGCGAAGAACTATATAATAAAGTAAAATCAGCAGCAGAAAAGTATGGAGTAACCATCAACTCAATTAGTAATGGCAGCGTTTCATCTGGCAGTGATTTAGGCAGCAGTAAATTTTTACCGGTAGTAAAACCTTCTATAGCCATGATCGTTGGCATTGGTGTAAATGCTACGGATGCAGGTGAGATCTGGCATCTGTTAGACCAACGTTTTAATATACCAATGACACACCTGGAAGTAGCTTCCTTTAACCGCGTTGAATTGGGTAAATACAATACGTTGATCATGGTTGGTGGCACTGCTTATACTGATTTAAATAAAGACAAATTAAAGACATGGATACAAGGGGGCGGAACGTTGATTCTTACAGAAGAAGCGGTAACGTGGGCTGCACAAAATGGTGTCAGTAATGTAGTATTGAAAAGATTAAAATCAGGTGTGGACAGTTCTAAACTTCTTACCTATTCGGATAGAGAACAAATAGAAGGAGCGCAGGCCATGAGCGGAGCTATCTTTCGGGCGGAAGCAGATTTATCAAACCCGTTAGCCTATGGTTATACACAACCTTACGTTTCTCTATTTAAGGCAAACAAAGTTTATATGGAACGTACTAAAAGCCCGTTTGCTACGCCGTTTTATTACAAAGACAAACCATTGCAAAGCGGGTGGCTAAGTAAAGAAAATGCAGAAGCTATGAAAAACGCTGCTGCAGTTGTTGTCAATGCATCAGGCAGTGGTAAAATTATTTCTATTGCTGATAATCCTAATCTTCGTGCTTTTTGGCTGGGCGGGACGAAGCTGATGATAAATGCTATTTTCTTTGGACGGATCATTGATGCGGGTTCGGCAAGAGCAGAGTAGAGTCGCAACATTGCAAGTCTCAATATGTATCAATAAAAAAAAGCAAACAGCTTCTAACTCTGCTTGCTTTTTTAATGTCTTATACATCTAAAACTTTCCTTTGTCCTTATTTGCTAATGCAAACCTACCCTCTTCTTCTATTGCATTACTTAAATGCTCTTCTACCTGTAACACCCATGCCGGTAAAATGTCCACAGAGGTCTTCCATATTCCGTCTTCATGATGCATGGTAAACGAAATGCGGTTGCCTTTTTCGTCAGGCACATCTACACTGTATTGCGTGCCGGAGCGGTGCGGCAAACGGGTAAAATTAAACTCACGGTTACGGTCTCCTGCTTTTATTATTCTAGAGAAATAAGTGCTCATTTTTTCACGGTTGTTAGTACTATAAATTTGACTTTGTAATTGCTAAAATAGGATAAGAATCAATCAAAACTTTCTTTGTAGAGTGTTAATCTTGAAAACTCCTGGCCATTAAAAATTTTAGCTAAGTTCACATTTTTCGACTTATTATATTCATCAAAATGCGTACGGGTTACAATGCGCCAGAAGTTTTTTGAACTAAGGTCTTTATAATCATTATCACGAACGAACAGACCATAAATTGAATCCCTTTTTTTGAAGTCAATCTTTACCGGGTCATTCGAAGATTTTGTTTTTGAAGATAAAAATTTTTCAATCTCTTCTGAATTCATAAAACGATTTTTAAAATTAGAAAAAGAACGGTTGTTCCTGCCCAAAATTAGTTATTAATAATGGGTCTTCTCTGTCTTCTTTGCTGGCCTCCGTTGGTTAGGTTAGCTCCGCCGTTTGTTACAGGCATGTGGCCCTTTTCAAATGGATGTTCAGCTGCCGGAATTTTTTTGCCAATCAACTTATTAATATCCTTAAGAAAAGCTACTTCTTCGCTATCGCAAAACGACAGGGCTATACCGCTGTTGCCAGCTCTCCCGGTACGGCCAATACGGTGTACATAGGTCTCTGCAATATTGGGCAGGTCATAGTTAATAACATGCGTCAGGTCATCTATATCAATTCCGCGGGCAGCAATATCGGTAGCTACCAATACACGCAGCCTGCCCGACTTAAAGTTACCTAAAGCGGCTTGCCTTGCCGACTGTGTTTTATTACCATGGATCGCATCGGCATGAAGACCATTCCTCTTTAGCTCTTTTGCAATCTTATCAGCGCCATGCTTTGTACGGGTAAAAAGCAGGGTACGCTTAATGCCTTTTTCCTGCATCAGGTGCAGAAGCAAAGAATTTTTATCGCCGCGGTTTACAAAATAAACCGATTGGTCAATTGCATCTACTGTAGATGAAACAGGCGTAATATCAACCCTTACAGGATTATGTAAAATGCCGGCGGCTAATTGTGCAATTTGAAGCGGCATAGTTGCCGAAAAAAACAGGGTTTGTTTTTCCTTCGGTAACTCACGAATAATTTTTTTCACATCGTTTATAAAACCCATGTCCAGCATACGGTCGGCTTCATCCAGCACAAATACTTCCAAATGCGAAAGATGAATATAGCCCTGGTTCATTAGGTCAAGCAAACGACCGGGGGTGGCTATTAAAATATCAGTGCCGTTACGTAAGGCAATGGTTTGTGTATGTTGCGATACACCGCCAAAAATAACCTCCTGTTTCAGGCCGGTATATCTGCCATAAGCCTCAAAGCTTTCGTGTATTTGCACTGCTAGTTCCCGGGTAGGCGTTAATATTAAAGTGCGAATGTGTTTGTAGCCTTTTGCGTTCTTAGATTCCTGATGCAATAGCTGTAAAATAGGCAAAGCAAATGCAGCGGTTTTACCAGTGCCGGTTTGCGCACAGCCCAATAGATCGGTTCCTGCTAATACAATGGGAATTGCTTGTTGCTGAATGGGGGTAGGAATACTATATCCTTCTGTCTTCAGAGCTTTTAATAAAGGCTCTATCAGACCTAATTGTTCAAATACCATAATTGTTCTTTAAATAAAATAAATAAGACGCACAACTTGCGAAATACAAAAAGTGGTCAGGGTTTTTAGATAGCTCAATTCTTATGACTTGACGAGCTTACTACGGAATAGGAGAAGATGATCTAGTCTGCTAAGAGAGAGTATGTTAACTGCGTGAAGATAAGGGTATAACTCCAGAGTGCAGTTATGAGACCCTTTTGCTACAGTTACTTTAACAAGCTATGCTTCATTAAATGAGGTTTGAATAGATAAAAAATGTTGCGGTTTTTTTGTTTTAATTCGTGTGAACTTTGTCCATCTTTGTAAACGAATATTTTATACACTATGGAATTTGGAAACTGGGTTGTAAAAGAAGAAACGATTGAATGGACCGATGATGGCCTTAATCGCTTTGTAATTCCGAAAGACGATTTAACAGCCATTCGTTACGATAAAAAAGGCAGTTTTTTTTACAATTGGATCTTGCTTGCAACAGAAGAAGACTGGCTTACACAGGATGATTTATACGATTTAAATTTTGCCTTTGTTTATGGCGCCGCAAAATGGTCGGAAGATTTTAGCTATGAGATTTTTGATACCACACTGGAAGAACAATATGAGCAATTTGAAGAGGAAGATGACGAGGATTGGGAAGGGTAAAAAACTTTTAAGAGGATGATAGAAACAGAAAAATCCTTCGTAGTGAATTAGCTATGCCACCGGGCTTTTCACCATTCTCCACTGCTATTCTTCTATTTCGTTTGCACATTCACGGTTACCTTCAAAATCATTCAAATTGGCCATAGTGATCTGCGCTATATTTTGCAATAGCCGGTAATCAATTTGATGCAGCTAATGATTGTACCTATTTTAAAATAGCACCTTGCTTTGTTTTGCCTTCCCGTTCCCAAAAAAGTTAATGTCATTGCTATATCGTTTATACCATCTTACTTAGCACACTTTATCTTTAACCTATGCAGAAGCATTTTACTTTATTATTTCTACTGATGTTGGTGTACTGGGGTGCTTCTGCACAAAAGCTTGATTCGCTTATAGACATTCAGCGAAGCGCTGACCCACAGGAAAAAATATACATTCAGTTTGACAAGAATTATTATAACCCCGGTGAAACCATCTGGTTCAAAGCTTACCTTTTTGCCGGCATTGAGCCATCGGAAAGAAGCAAAAATTTTTATGCTGAATTATTAGATGAACAGGGCAATCTGTTGAGTCAGAAAACAGCGCCTGTTTCCTTTTCCGGCGCCGCAGGCAGTTTTGATATTGATTCTAATTTTACAAAACGCATTATTTATTTCAGGGCTTACACCATTGCCATGCTGAATGGCGATACAAGCTTTTTATATACGAAAGCTATCCGTATTCTTTCCCCCAAATCATTCATCGCTAAAACAGCAACGCCACCGTCACCGCCGGCTCTCAGCTTTCTGCCCGAGGGCGGCGATTGGGTAGCCGGTCTGCCGTCAACCATGGCTTTTATAGCAACCAACCAGGAGGGAATGCCTGTAGCTATAATCGGTTCGGTAATGGATAATAAAGGCATAAAGGTTGCTGATTTTAGAACGCTGCAAAATGGCATGGGCAGGTTTACTCTTACACCTGAAGAAGCCAAAACATACACCGCTACCTGGAAAGAAGAAGCCGGGAAACATTACACAACACCATTGCCTGCGTGCAAACCGCAAGGTGTGAGTTTGAAGCTAACAGATGAAGAAGGAAACAAACGCTTTATTATAAATCGCACACAGGGAGTGCAAGAGCCGATGAAGCAACTGCATATCATTGGGTATATGAACCAGCACCTTTTGTTTCAGGCGAACGTTGACTTCTTAAATAAAATTACCGCGTCAGGCATTTTTCCAACCCAGAACCTGCCATCCGGAATTTTGCAGGTAACCGTTTTTGATAGCAGCTATAAGCCCCTTGCAGAGCGTATAACATTTGTCAATAATTATGATTATGAGTTTGATGCCGATGTATTCATCGCTCAAAAAAATATGACGAACCGCGGCCTGAACCAGGTAGAAGTAACCCTGTCGGATACCATGCCCGCTAACCTTTCCCTCGCCATTACCGATGCCGGCCTGAACGAATCAAACCCACTTGATGACAACATCATTAGCCACCTGTTGCTGACCGGTGATTTGCGTGGCAAAATTGTAAATCCTTACCATTACTTTTTCAGCAATTCCGATAGTGCGGCTATCTACCTGGATTTAGTAATGTTGACACATGGCTGGCGGCGCTATAATTGGGATAATGTGCTGGCCAGAAAAACAGTGGCACCCCGATGGAAAGAAAATAATTATTTAACTCTTAGCGGTCAGATTGCCGGTTTATTGCCGGGCAGCATTAGTACGGATCTTCAACTAACGGGCATTTTACAAACGGCCGATTCTGCCACAAACTTTATCAATTTGCCGGTTGACCGCAAAGGCAAAGTGTTTACAGAAGGACTTATTTTTTACGATAAGGCGAAGCTGTTTTTCAATTTCAATAAAAAGAATCTGTCGTTTGATAAAAGCATGCTGATAGTTGATAATGGGTTACGCAAAGGCTTCACGAAAGCTATACCTGACACCACAGTAAAAAAAGGAATGTTGGAACCGGCTACAGCCACCATCGCAAGCAATATAAAAGCAACTAAAATTGCCTTGCAAAACAGGCAACTGAGTTACCTGAAATCAGGTATGCTGGAAAACGTAACCATAAAAGCAAAAGTCAAAACCACAAGCGATAAAATGGAAGAGAAGTACGTCAGCGGATTGTTTGCCGGCGATGCTAAAAGCTTTGACCTGGTGAATGATCCGCTGGCATCAGGTTACATGGATATTTTTCAGTACCTGCAGGGGAAGGTGGCTGGCCTTGCCATCAACACCGGCGGCGGCACACCATCACTCAGTTGGAGGGGCGGTACTCCTGCGCTTTATTTGAACGACATGCAGACCGATGCCAGTATGCTTTCGGGCACGCCGGTAAGTGATATTGCCTACGTAAAAATATTCAGGCCCGGAGAAAGTATTGCTTCCGGTGGCGGAGGCGGCGTTATTTCGATATATACCCGTAAGGGCGGCGATGCACAGCCTAACCCTAATACCAGGGGATTAAGCTATGTGCAGATGACGGGCTATTCAGCCATCAGGCAATTTTACTCCCCTGATTATGCAACAGTATCCAACGGAGACTCCTTTGAGGATGTGCGCAGCACACTATACTGGAACCCGTTCATCTTTCTGGATAAAAACCGTAAGCGCCTCCGTCTGCAGTTTTACAACAACGATATCACCAAACGTTACCGGTTAGTGATGGAAGGTATTAATGCCGAAGGCAAATTGTTTCATGTAGAGAAAGAGGTGGGAAAGTAGGATGATATGAAGGGCAGCAAAAAATTGCCTGGCAATTAAGCAGGTAATAGAATATGAAACGTTGCACCTTTCCCAGGCTCACTTTGAGCGGCGATATAGCCTTTGTGATTTTCTACTACCTTTTTTACAATAGCAAGGCCGACACCGGTTCCGTCATACTCACTATTTCCATGAAGCCGTGTAAAAATGTTGAAGATGCGGTCTGCGTACTGTTGCTCAAAACCAATTCCGTTATCCTGCACTTCAATGAGATGAAACATTTTGTTTTTATCTTCCGGGTCCACGTTTAACCCTGATCCTTCACCGGTGATAATTTTTGAACCAATATTTATTATGGGTGATATCCCTGGTTTATTATACTTGAGTGCATTGCTGATTATGTTTTGAAAGAGTTGCTGCAACTGGCGTCTGTATCCTTTTACAGAAGGAAGCTGCCCTACATTTACGTCTGCGCCTTTCTCCGTCACCATCAACTCCAGATCACCAAGTATCAGTCGCACTTTGCTGCTTAAGTTCACTTCTTCTAACTGTAGCTCTCCGCGGTTAACATGGGAATATTCCAAAAGGTCATCAACAAGTAGTTGCATGCGTGATGTTGCTGTTTCTACACGGTTCATCAATCGTTCTTCTTCCGGCGATAATCGTCCATTCAGCTTCTGCCTTAATTGCTCTGTGAAGAAGTGCACCTTTCGAATCGGTTCTTTCAGGTCATGTGAAGCTGCACTGGTAAACTCCTCCAGGCTATCATTGGAGCGTTTGAGCTCCTCCAGTAAGGATTTCATCTGCAGTTCAGTTTCTTTGGCAGATGTTACATCCGTAGTGATGCATATCAGGTGATCGTCATCCATTTTTGATGCAGCTCCTTCAATCCATTTTCCGGTAGGGAGTTGGTAGTCTGTAAAGCATGGAGTTCCTGACGCAAGGGTTGACACCAGCATCTTATAAGCAGTACTCTCCCGAAAATCGGGATCTATTTCAACATTTGTCTTCGTTAGTAAAACTTCTTTGGAAAGGCCTGTGAACGTAGCCGCCAAATCATTGATCAGTATATTGCGGAAGTCTGTTACTTCGCCCATATCATTACGTATCGCTTCTATAATTGAAATGCTACTTGGAGAGTGCCGGAGTAACTTATCCAACAGTTCTCTTTGCCGCTCAATTTCTAATGCCGCTTTCTTTTGTTCCGTTATATTAGCATACGTTACAACCACGCTGTTGTCACCTAATTTTACAGCGGATGTATCGTACCACCCATCATAGGCTTCGCTGTGGTAATGTACTTCAAACCGGGAAGGCACGCCTGTTTCAATTACGCCAGAAAGCTTGTCCATGGTAATGGTTTGTTTGGTGGCCGGAAACTCCTCCAGCAAGTTCTTCCCTATTACATCCAGTTCTGGTCGTACACTCAACTCTTTAAATCTCTGGTTGACTTGAATAAAGCGCAAGTCAACTATCACACCTGCATCATCTCTTATCGCTTCACAGGTATAAACGGCACTGAGTGAAGAATCAAGAATATTGTTGAGAAACTCTTTTTGCCGGAGTATTTGTTGCTCCTGTTTCTTCTTTTCAGAAACGTCAACAAAGTTTGAAATTACCCCATCACCCAATTTGGTTAACGTAACAATAAACCAACCATACTCCTTTCCTTCAGGTGTACGAAAAGACGTTTCAAAGCGTGCCGGCTCACCGCCTTCCGCTACTTTTTTATGGAGGTGAAATTGATCTGAATTCTTTAAGTGTGGAAGCAGTTCTAAAATGGTTTTGCCGATAGCGTCCTGAGGTAGTTGTGCTCTTTCAAGACCCTTCTTATTACAATGAGTGATGCGAAAGTCGGTGATAGAATTATCTATATTACAAATAGATTTTAGCAGCATGATACCATCCGCTGAAGTATCAAGGATCTGTTGGTATATCTTTTCCTGGTCCTGTCGCTCAATGTCAGCTTTTACCTCTTTGGTGCGGTCTCGTGTTGTACTGAGGATACCGCCTTCCACCTTACTGCGCTGTACATTAAAGTAGCGATCAAAGTTGGGGCTATAATAAGTGTATTCAATTGGCTCACCTGTTGTCCATACTTCCAGGCACTGGTTAAAAATAAGTGTGATGGAAAATTCATCCATTAGCGGATTGGATCTAAGCCGGGTGCCGATAACATCAAAGCGGGAAACCCCAAGAATATGTGCCGCAGCATTGTTAGCGTACTGGGCTTCAAAGTCAACTACTTTATCACGCTCCTTATCATTCTGAAAAATGGGGCGAAACCAAACCACGGAATCGGGTTGGTTATCAAAAAGCTGTGCGATCAGGTTCTCAGTTCCAGGTTCTTTCAACATGGTATAGGAATGGCTTACAAAATACAACGTTTTTTAAAAAAGAAAAACAACCTGGCTACAAAAAGCCCTGCGCAAGGCAAGGCTCTTTAATTATCAATTTTAATTCTTAATTGCTTTTCTCTCTATGGGAAAATGCCTAATTCAGCATAAGAAGTAGCCACTTTATTAATAGCCACTACATATGCCGCAGTGCGCATATCCGGTATCTGCGGATTCTTTTTCCACTCTTCCATAATTTCTTTTGTAGCGGTAATCATCGTTTCTTCGAGGCCGCTATGTACCAGGTCAACTTCATCAGGGCCGTGCATAATAAACTGGCGTTCGCGGGAACTCACTTGTTTATTGGTTAGTTCCTCAATTTGTCCAAGAATATGATGGTTCATGTTTTCGGTAAAACGTTTTTCCATACGACCATAACGTACGTGGCTTAAGTTCTTTAACCATTCAAAATAAGATACAGTTACACCGCCGGCATTGAGATACATATCGGGCACTACTAATGTTCCTTTAGTGATAAATACTTCATCGGCTTCCGGCGTTAGAGGGCCGTTAGCGCCTTCACCAATAATTTTTGCTTTAACACGTGGTGCATTTTCGCCATTAATAACGTTTTCTAATGCTGCCGGAATTAGAATATCGCAATCATATTCCAGAGCATCCATATTCCTGGCAAAATTTTGCGAACCGGGAAAATTTAAAATAGAGCCTGTTGATTTACGGTGTTCAAAAACTGCATCTATATCTAATCCGCTATCACTCCAAATAGAGCCTTCATATTCAGCTAAAGCGACAATTTTTGCACCTGCCTGCTGAAAATATTTAGCGGCATGATAGCCCACGTTTCCCAACCCCTGTACAATGATTTTCTTTCCTTCAATTCCCAAAGGCAATCCTAATTTTTCCATTACCTCTGGAATGTTACACACTTCACGTACACCAAAAAAAATACCCATGCCGGTAGCCTCGCGACGGCCACGCACACCGCCTTGCGTAATGGGCTTACCCGTTACACAGCCGGCAGCATCAATTTCACCGGGGCGAAGGCTTTGATAGGTATCTACAATCCACGCCATTTCACGTTCGCCGGTTCCATAGTCGGGAGCTGGAACATCTGTGCCGGGGCCAATGAAATTCTTCTTTACTAATTCGGCTGTATAGCGGCGGGTGATTTTTTCCAGCTCGTAAACAGAATATTTTTTTGGATTGATCTTAATACCTCCTTTACCGCCACCAAAAGGCACATTTACAATAGCACATTTATACGTCATTAGCGCAGCAAGGGCCATCACTTCATCCTGGTTTACTTCGGCTGCAAACCGGATACCGCCTTTACAGGGTGCTTTGTGATGAGAGTGTTGCACACGATACGCTTCAATTACTTCTATACGTCCATCATCCATGTGTACAGGGAACTTCATTCGATACACAGCATTGCAGGCTTTAATTTGTTCTAATACACCTGGGTCCCACTTGGTAAACTTGGCGGCCTTATCAAAACTTTTTTCTACGGCTCCAAAAAAGCTATATTCTCCGGTAGCTGACATAAAGAATTTGTTTAGGGGTTAATATGATTTTTTTCAAGCTTCGTTAGTTTGCGGTCTAAACGAATTAAATACAGAATGATGCCCGCAAAGATGGTAACGATAACAGCAACCACCACAAATATTTTTCCATTGCTGCGAAAGGTGTCAGCCATCTCAACTTTTGGTTGTGCATATAGAAATAAATGGAAGAATATAAAAGAAACAAGAAGCATTATTTTTTTGGCCATGTCTCAAAAATCGTTTTTTCTTTTAAAAGTTTAAGGCGCACTTTCAAACTTACAATCCATACGCCGAGAAGCGACCAGCCAATAATTGCCGGGTAAAAAACATAGCGCATTTGCGGAGCGAGGTCTTTAAAGTTAAGTGCAGGATTACCACCTTCCCCACCCTCGCCACCGGGATGGAGGCTTGGTAATAAACGTGGTATGATCCAGATAGCAGGAAATAAAAAAGCAAATGCAAAGATGTTATATACGGCACCAATACGTGCTTTTTTATCTATGTCATTGATGGAATCTCTGAGTACCAGGTAAGCAAAATATATAAGCAATGCTATGGCAGCGCCAATCAGTTTAGGCTCTTTGGCAATCTGGCTGAAAGAAGCTGTTACCGAAGCATTTGGATCGGCCCATGTAAAGGACATCCAGATAGCCCCGGTGGCATAACCCAATACACCAAATACAATTCCTACCACGGCATATTCACGTGATTTAATATCAAACTTTAAATTATTGGTGTTCAAATATTTTATGGCCTGCACTACCGATGCTGTAAATAAAACCATCATGGCAAACCACATACACACATGAAAGTAAAGGTTGCGAATTGTTTCCTGCAGGTTAGGCACACGGGGAATATTATTCAATAATAAACCTGCAGTTAATGTATAAACCAGTAAAATAACGCAGAGTATTTTCCACCACCATTTATTCATACCGGAAGCTGAGGGGTGCAGCAATCTTTTAATTTGAGCGCAAAAGTAAGGGAAGATTGATACGCAAATATGTGGATGTAGTATCCCGCTAAGGCGGAACAAGGATGCGGATGCACAGGCTAGAAGATTATTTAGTGCGAACAAAAAAATTTACGGCAGGTTATCATTTAATGTTTAGTCTTTTTTTGTACCCGGCAATCTGCTATTAATTGTCTCCCGCACTCTTCAAGGTTTTGTAATTCTATTAAGCATTGTACAAACAATCTCAAGCATTCCTATTATTTGCTATCATCCTTCAGCGCAGAACGTAAAAAGAGCATTCACACCAATTGAAATACAAAAGCTGGTAACAAAAAACAGTTCTCATTTATATTTGTCTCAAACAGTTTGACACATCACTAATTTATCGCACATACTATCCCAACCCATTGAATACCTAAAAGGCGTGGGCCCGTTGCGTGCCGATTTATTGAAAAAAGAGTTGGGAATTTTTATCTATGCAGACCTGCTTTATCTTTTCCCTTACCGGCACATTGATAAAACCTCCATTACAAAAATTGAAGACCTTACTCCTGTAACAGAATTTGCACAGGTGCAGGGCAGGCTTTGGTATTTTGAAACAACCGGTGGTGGAAGTGCCAAACGGCTTATGGCCTACCTGAAAGATGATACCGGCGTAATAGAATTTACCTGGTTTAAAGGCATGAACTGGGTAGAGAAAATCCTGAAACAGGATGAAATGTATAATGCCTTTGGCAAAGTTTCTTTTTTTATGGACAAGCCTCAAATTGTTCATCCTGAATTGGAGTTGGTTAACCCCGCAACAGCATCGATAAAAAGTTATCTGGAACCCGTTTACACCACTACCGAAAAATTAAAATCAAAAGGGCTTGGGGGACGACAAATAAGTAAATTAACGGCGGCACTTTTTTCGATGCTTCCCGAAAAAGACCTGGAAGAAAACCTGCCCGGCTATCTATTACAAAAGCTGCAATTAATTTCCCGCTACCAGGCTTTATTAGAGATACATTTTCCAAAATCGGCTGCTATATATGAACAAGCAGTCAGACGGTTGAAATTTGAAGAACTTTTTATTGCACAAGTGCGGCTGGCCATTGTACGTATTGAGCGGCATCGAAAATCAAAGGGAGTCATCTTTCAAAAAGTAGGTGAACTCTTTAATAGCTTCTATTATAATCACCTTCCCTTTAACTTAACCGGCGCACAAAAAAGGGTGCTAAAGGAAATAAGAATGGACACAGGAAGCGGTCATCAAATGAACCGTTTATTACAAGGCGATGTTGGTAGCGGCAAAACTGTTGTGGCCTTATTAGCAATGCTCATCGCTATTGATAATGGCTACCAGTGCTGCCTGATGGCGCCTACTGAAATTTTATCGCAACAACATTTTGCCACTATCAGCGGCATGATAGAAGGTCTTCCCTTACAAATACAATTGCTTACTGGTTCCACCTCCCCAAAAGATAGAAAACTAATTCACAAAGGACTTACCGAAGGCTTCATTCAAATAATAATTGGTACTCATGCCTTAATTGAAGAAACAGTTCAATTTAAAAATTTGGGGATTGCTATTGTTGATGAACAGCACCGTTTTGGTGTGGAGCAAAGGGCAAAGCTTTGGAAAAAATCTGCTGTGCCACCGCATATATTAGTAATGACGGCAACACCCATCCCCCGCACCTTAGCTATGACAGCGTATGGAGAACTGGACTATAGTATTATGGATGAATTACCGCCGGGCCGGCAACCTATCACCACTGTACACCGGTTTGAGACAAATCGTTCAAAAGTGTTGGATTTTGTGCGCTCCGAAGTTGATGCCGGAAGACAAGCTTATATTGTTTTTCCTCTAATAGAAGAAAGTTCTAAAATGGATTACGAAAACCTTATGAGCGGTTACGAAAATGTAAAAGCTTTTTTCCCCGAGCCTCAATATTGGATCAGCATGGTACATGGGCGGCAGCCCTGGGAGTTGAAAGAAGCAAATATGCAGCGGTTCAAAAATAAAGAAACACAAATACTTGTAGGTACTACTGTGATTGAAGTAGGTGTGGATGTACCCAATGCTACTATAATGGTAATAGAAAGTGCGGAAAAATTTGGACTATCCCAATTACACCAGTTGCGTGGCCGTGTAGGCCGTGGTATTGAAAAGAGTTACTGCATTTTAATAACGTC